>Ga0247727_10007678_pt1 | contig 20394 bp, 19 predicted proteins | sample WisWelCaveWW1625_FD_202498 | JGI IMG/M metagenome (GOLD analysis project Ga0247727, IMG submission 202498) | Biofilm microbial communities from Wishing Well Cave, Virginia, United States - WW16-25 | ecosystem: Environmental > Aquatic > Deep subsurface > Groundwater > Cave microbial mat | place... | reverse complement strand
CGTCCGTCGAACGGCGAATTGAGAGACTTGCTCGCCGATTCTGCAGCGCGGAACGTCCAGTTGTAGTCCGTTGAAAAAATTGTCAGGTCTCCCGGTTCGCCGGGAGCGATGCGGCGCGTTTTTCCGAGCACGCCTGCGGGGCCGGTGGTGAACAGCTCAGCCATGCGCATCAAGCTGATGCGCCCGGCGTGCACAAGCTCGGCCAGCGTCAGCGCCAGCGCGGTTTCGAAACCGGTCACACCGAATGGCGCGCAGTCGAACTCCACTTCCTTGAGCGATGGCGCGTGCGGCGCATGGTCGGTAGCGATGGCGTCCACCGTGCCGTCGGCAATGCCCACGAGCAGCGCGGCGCGGTCCTCCCGCGAGCCCAGCGGCGGGTTCATCTTGAAGTGCGTGTTGTAGGCCACGTCTTCATCGGTCAGCGTGAAGTGGTGCGGCGTCACCTCGCAGGTCACCCGCAAGCCCTGCTTCTTGGCCTTGCGGACCAGCTCCAATGATTCCCGCGCCGACAGGTGCGCGACGTGGAACCGCGCCCCGGTCAGTTCCGCCATCTGCACGCCGCGCGCCACGGCAATGCTTTCCGTGGCCGCGGGCATTCCGTGGAGCCCCAGGCGCACGGAGCGCGGGCCTTCGCGCATCACCGCCCCGGCAAACAGCGAACTTTCCTCGCAGTGATCAATCACCGGCAGGCCCAGCGACGCGCAGTACTCCATCACCTGGCGGAGGAGCTTTGCCGTGGCAATGGGCTTGCCGTCGTCGCTGACGGCGACGATGCCGGCGTCCTTCATGGCTGAGATTTCCGCGAGCGACTCCCCCTTGCTCCCCATGCTGGCCGCTCCGATGGGCCAGACGCGCACGCAGGCCGTGGCCGCGGCGCGGTCCACCACGAAGCGCGTCACCGAAGCATTGTCGTTCACCGGGTTGGTGTTGGGCATCGGGCAAACGGCGGTGAAGCCGCCGCGCGCGGCAGCGCGCGTTCCAGTCTCGATGGTTTCGCTGATTTCAAATCCCGGCTCGCGCAGGTGGCAGTGCAGGTCAATGAATCCCGGCGCCACCAGCAGTCCGCGTGCGTCGAAGACTTCCGCGCCCGGCGGCGGCGCAATTCCCGCGGCAACCTGCATGATTTTTTCGCCCTCGAGTAAGACGTCGAGCGCGGCGTCGGTTTTTGTGGCCGGGTCCAGCACCCGGCCGTTCTTAATCAGCAGCATGGGAAGAATCCTTTTCAGCTTCCGGAGGCACGCCGCCCAGGAGCAGGAAGAGCAGCGCCATGCGCACGGCCAGTCCGTTGGTCACCTGCTCGAGCACGCAGGACTGCGGCCCGTCGGCCACCGCGGGATCAATTTCCAGCCCTCGGATCATCGGCCCCGGATGCAGCACCAGGGCCCGCGGGGCGCGCTCCAGGCGTTGCGAGGTGAGTTGGTAGAGCCGGATGTATTCGTCCTGCGGCAGGGCCGGCTCGTGCAGACGCTCCTGCTGCACGCGCAGCACGATGATGGCGTCCGCGCCTTCGATGGCCTCTTCAATGCGGGCCACGCGCCGCAGGTGGTCGGCGAGCTGCTCGAGCTCCCGCGGCAGCCACATCGCCGGGCCGCACAGCGTGAATCGCGCTCCAAACTTGGCCAGCAGGTGGATGTTCGACCGCGCCACGCGGCTGTGCAGCACGTCGCCGAGGATGGTGATGTTGAGTCCCGCAAGGCGCCCCAGGCGGTCGCGGATAGTCAGGGCATCAAGCAAGGCCTGCGTGGGGTGCTCGTGCGTGCCGTCGCCGGCATTCAGGACGGGGATGCCCAGCCGCTCGGCCACGAAGTGCGGGGCGCCGCTCGCGCTGTGGCGCATCACGATGCAATCCGGCTTCATGGCATCGAGTGTGCGCACGGTGTCCAGCAGCGATTCGCCCTTCTTGAGGCTGGACGATTCCGCCTGGAGCTGCATGGTGTCCGCGCCCAGGCGGGCCGCGGCTGTCGCAAAGCTGATGCGCGTGCGCGTGGAGGGCTCAAAGAACGCCAGGGCCGCGGTCTTGCCGCGCAGGGTGGCCAGCTTTTTCAACGGGTGCTTCTGGAATTCCTGGAAGGGCTGCGCCTGGTCCAGAAAAAAGGTCACCTGTTCAGGGCTGAGCGGTTCAATCCCCAGCAGATGTCGGACGCGATGCGGCAACTGCAACCTCAGACCCAGAGGGGTGACTCGGATTCAGCGGCCGGGGCTTCGGCCAGGAACTGCGCTCGGCGCTAGGGTACGCGCTCCACCAGCATCACTTTCTCCTGGTGGTCAATCTCTTCCAGCTTCACTTCGATGATCTCGGCGTCGCTGGTCTGCACCACGCGGCCGATGAAGTTGGCCTCGATCGGCAGTTCGCGATGCCCGCGGTCGATCAGCACGCACAGCTCGATGCGCCGCGGGCGGCCCAGGTCAAACAGCCCGTTCATGGCCGCGCGCACGGTGCGGCCCGTGTACAGGACATCGTCCACCAGCACGAGCACCTTGTCGTCCACGGAGAATTCAATTTCGCTGGATTGCACCACGGGTTGCGGAGCCACCAGCGAAAGGTCGTCGCGGTAGAGCGTAATGTCCAGGATCCCCACCGGCACGGCCACGCCCGCGATTCCCCGGATGGCGCCCGCCAGCCGCTGGGCCATGGGCACGCCCCGCCGGCGGATGCCGATCAGGGCCAGGTGCGCCGCCCCTCCGTTTTTTTCGACGATTTGATGCGCCAGCCGTTGCAGCGTGCGGTCAATTTCCGCCGCGGTCATCAATTGCGTTTTTTCCACCACGCGCATCGCGCCGTATCCTAACACATCCCCACCCCGTGAACTGCGGGAATGCTCCTCAGACGCGCGGTGCTTCTGGCCGATATATCTATCGGAGGCCTGCTGCGTGATTCGATTGACGCTTCTGTAGGGGCCATCCCGAAGCTTCGGGATCAGCTGGCCCCTTCACGAGCTGTCCATCCAATTGTGCAGTTCTTCTTTGGAGGTGAGATGCGGCCCCTTGACCTGAAAACGTCTGCTCGCCCGACTCCCTGTCCCGCCCGGGTGCGCCCAAATGGTCACCGCAGGGTGTGCGGAATCCTGCTGCACAATTTCCGCACGAGATGGTAAAATTCAATCACCGCAGGGAGGTTGCCCGTCGGATGCCCATGTTCCGGAAGTGTCTGGCCATTTGCCTCGCTGGTGTGCTGCTGTGCCCGCCGATGGGGCGCGCCGAAGACCCGCCGGCCCCTGCCCGGCCCAAACTGCTGGTGCTGCTGGTCGTGGACCAGATGCGCGGGGATTATTTCGAGCTTTACGGGAAGAACTGGACCGGCGGCCTGGCGCGCCTGTACAAGGGCGGCGCGCGCTATACCAATGCCGCCTATCCTTATTTCAACACCGTCACCTGCGCCGGGCACGCCACCATCGGCACGGGCACCTTTCCGGCCACCCACGGGATGGTGCTGAACGGGTGGTGGGACCGCAAGTCGAACCGCGTGGTGAGCTGCACGGACGACCCGCACTCCAGCTTGATCGGATACGGCAACGGCAAGCCCACGGGAAACGGCAACAGTCCCGGAAAACTTCTTGCGCCGACCTTTGCCAGCGAACTCCGCAGCCAGCGCGGCGCAGGCTCGCGCATTGTGGCGCTTTCTCTGAAGGCGCGCAGCGCTATGATGCTGGCCGGACGGATGGCCGATGCCGTCACCTGGTTTGAGACGGACAATGGCCTGTGGCTGACCTCGACGGCCTACACCCAGGAACGCCATTCCTTCGAAGACAGCTTTTTCCGCGCCAATCCGGTTACCGCAGACTTCCGGCGCACCTGGATCCGCCGCCTGGAAAAGAAATCCTACCAGTTCAGCGACCGCGGCTATGGCGAGAAGCCCCCGCAGATGTGGGATGTCTCGTTCCCGCATCCGCTGCGCCCCGCTCCGGAGGTGCGAACGCCGGACAAGGATTTCTACACGGCGTGGGCGTCCAGCCCCTTTTCAGACGCCTACCTTGCCCGCCTGGCGGAAGCGGCCGTCGAACATATGGGCCTGGGGAAGGGGAATGGCACGGATTTTCTGGCCGTGAGTTTCTCGGCGCTGGATTTGGTGGGCCACAACTTCGGCCCGCGCAGCCACGAGGTGCAGGACGTGCTGGCCAGCCTGGACGCCACACTGGGAGGGATGTTTGCCTATCTGGATCGCACCGTGGGCGCGCAGAACTATGTGGTGGCGCTGACTTCCGACCACGGCGTCGCCGACATCCCCGAACAGCTCAAGAAGAACGGCGTGGACGCGGGGCGCGTGGTGACCAACGATATCACCTACGAGATTGAAAAGGTCCTGACCAAGAGCTGGGGGCAGGGGAAGTATGTCGCCCGGCATCTGTACACGGACCTGTATTTCAACCCCGGCGTATACGAGCGCCTGATGGCCGACGCCGCCACCTGGAAGGCCGTCCGGCAAGCCATCCTGGCCACGCCGGGCGTGGACCGCGTGTTTGTGCGCGAAGAGATTCTTTCCGGCCCGGAAAGCGGCGACCCCATCCTGCTCTCGGTCAAGCGCAGCTACCACCCCGAGCGCAGCGGCGACATCATTCTCACGCCGAAGCCCCGCTGGTTTTTCGTCAATGCCTCGCGCTCCGGAACGCCGGGAGCGGCAGCCACCCACGGCACCGGGCACCCCTATGACACGCGCGTGCCGGTCATCCTTTATGGTGCTGGCATCCGCCCGGGCGTGTACGCGCGTGCGGCTTCTCCCGCGGACATCGCCCCGACGTATGCCGCCATTGCCGGCATCAAAATGCCGAAAGCAGATGGACGCGTCCTCGTCGAAGCGTTGGAAGGATCGCGGCCCGCCAGTTGGCGCGACGACTGAATTTTTTCGCCCCCGCAGAATCCCCGGATCGCCTTGCCTGTGATACACTCATTGCAGTGATTTCTCCGAACGGCGTAAGCCTCAGCGTAAGCCTCGGCGCGCTGCGCCTCGCCAATCCCATCATCGCCGCCAGCGGCACTTTTGGTTACGGAATCGAATTCGCAGACCTCGTGGACCTCAATCAGCTCGGTGCCATCGTGGTCAAAGGCCTTTCCGCCCAGCCTATGGAAGGTGCTCCGGGTCCCCGCCTGTGCCCCACCGCAGGAGGAATGCTGAACGCGGTGGGCCTGCAAAACGTCGGCGTCCGCGCATTCGTGGCCGAAAAGCTTCCCGCGCTGCGCCGCTATTCGACACCCATCATTGCCAACGTTTTCGGGAACTCGGTTGAAGAGTACCTGGAAGTGATTCGCGTCCTGGAGTCAGCGGCGGGCATCGCCGCCTATGAGCTAAACATCTCCTGTCCCAACGTGAAGCGAGGCGGACTCCAGTTTGGCACTGACCCGGTGATGACTTCTGAGGTTGTCGCCGCGGCCCGCGCCACGACAAAGCGGCCGCTGTGGGTCAAATTATCCCCGCTGGTCACGGACATTGCCGTGATTGCCCGCGCTGCGGAGGCGGCTGGTGCCGACGCCTTGACGGTTGCCAATACCTACCCGGCGATGAGCGTGGACCTCGAAACTCGTCGTTCCCGGCTGGGTCGGGATTCCGGCGGCCTTTCCGGCCCTGCCATCAAGCCACTCACGCAACGCCTGGTGTGGCAAATTTACAACACTGTAAAGGTCCCGGTTATAGGTCTGGGCGGCATCGAGAAGCCAGAAGATGTATTGGAGTACCTCCTATTGGGGGCCAGCGCCGTACAGGTAGGCACAGCCCACTTTTCCGACCCCCTGGCCTGTGTTCGACTTCTTGAGGGTGTGTGGAATTACTGTCTCCATTCTAAAGTATCCGATATCAATGACTTGAGAGGTAAATTTGTGAACTAATTCCTTGCCGGAGAGTGCCCAAACGCGGTAAAATGGGGGGATTTTGGCAGGCCAAAATCGCTCTCTATGCGCACGCGACTTTTTTACATTTGGGCCACCGTACGCTGGCTGCTGGTGATGCTGGTGGTCGCCCAGGGGCTGGAAGCTCCCGGAGTAGCCCGAACTGCCCCCCGGCCCAAGCCAGTTCGGACCTGGGAAGGCCTGGCAAGCTGGTACGGCGTTCCTTTCCATGGCAGGTTGACAGCCAATGGCGAAACGTACGATATGTATGCCGCCACGGCAGCCCATCCAAACCTGCCCCTGGGGTCCCTGGTACGGGTGACCTGCCTGCGCAATGGCCGCAGCCGTCTGGTGAGGATTAACGACCGCGGGCCGTTCATCGCGGGCCGGGAGATTGACGTTTCGTTCGAGGTAGCGCGTTACCTCGGCTTCCATGAGCAGGGTCTGGCCCGGCTGCGGCTGGAATTGCTTGAGGTGCCTGCAAAGCGTTGGCGCAAAACTTCCCAGCCTCGGACCCCCGGCGCCGCCTGATCGTCGCACTGGACTATCCCCGCCTGTCTTTGGCCCTGGAAATGGCGCGCCGCCTGGCCGGCGTCGCCGGAATGTTCAAAATCGGCAGCCAGCTCTTCACGGCTGCGGGCCCGGCAGTGGTCGAGAAGATCAGCCGGCTCGGCGCCGGAATTTTCCTGGACCTGAAATTCCACGACATCCCCAGCACCGTAGCCGGCTCCGTGGCCTCCGCGGCGGCGCTCCCCGGGGTGGAATTGGTCAACGTCCACGCCCTGGGAGGGACAAAGATGATGCGCGCGGCGGGCGAGGCCGCGCGTGCCGCGGGTCATCAAGCTCAGGTGGTCGCCGTGACCATCCTCACCAGCCACGACGCACCCTCGTTGCGCCGCGTGGGGATCGCAGGACCTCCGGCAGCTCGAGTATTAAAGCTGGCGCGCCTGGCGCGCCGCGCGGGTCTGGCCGGTGTGGTTTGCTCCCCGCGCGAGGTTTCCGCCATCCGCCGGTGCTGCGGCGAAAAATTCCTGCTGGTTGTGCCGGGCATCCGCCCCTCCGGCGCGGCGCCCAATGACCAGGCGCGCATTTCCAGGCCCGTGGATGCCATTGCCTGCGGCGCGGATTATCTGGTGGCCGGCCGGCCCATCACCGCAGCTTCCAATCCCGCCGCCGCGGCCCGCGCCATTGTCGAAGAAATTGCCGCCGGACTCCGGCTGCGCCAATGAAGCACATCATCCTGGGAACTGCCGGGCATATTGACCACGGCAAATCCGCGCTGGTGGAATCCCTCACGGGCACGCATCCCGACCGTTGGGAAGAAGAGAAGCGCCGGGGCATCACCATTGACCTCGGCTTCGCCTTCCTGGAGCTGGGCGGGATCCGCTTCGGGTTCGTGGATGTCCCGGGACACGAGCGCTTTGTAAAAAATATGCTGGCCGGCGTGGGCGGCATTGACCTGGTCCTGCTGGTGATTGCCGCCGACGAAGGCATCAAGCCCCAGACACGCGAGCATTTCGACATCTGCCGGCTGCTGGAAATCCCCCGCGGCATCACCGTCCTGACCAAGTCTGACATCGCTGATGCCGACAGACTGGGCCTGCTGCGCCTGGAAGCGGTGGAATTCCTGCGCGGCTCATTTCTCGAGAATGCTCCCATCGTGCCGGTCAGCGCGCGGACCGGCGCGGGCCTGGACGACCTGCGCGCGGAGCTGGTCCGCGTGGCCGCGCAGGTACCGGCGAAGGATTCAGCGCGGCATTTCCGCCTGCCCATCGACCGCGCCTTTGCCGTCAAAGGGTTTGGCACGGTGATTACCGGCACTCTGGTTTCCGGCAGCGTGGCGCCGGAAGACGAGGTCGAACTTTTCCCCGCGCGCCGCCGGCTGCGTGTGCGCGGTGTGCAGTCGGAAGGAAAATCTGCGCAGCGCGGCCTGGCCGGCCAGCGCACGGCTGTCAACCTGGCGGGCATTGAACATACCGAAGTGGCGCGCGGGATGGTGCTGGCCGCGCCCGGCTGTTTTGAGGCCACGCAGAGAATGGATTCGCGGCTGGTGCTTCTGACTTCTGCGCGCCCGCTCAAGAATCACACCCGGGTCCACCTGCACCACTTCGCGTCGGAGACCGTGGCCGAAGTGGTGCTCCTGGATGGCAGCGCTCTGCGTCCCGGCCAGTCTGCCTTTGCGCAACTGCGTTTGCAGGAGCCGCAGCTGTGCCTGCCGGGCGACCGCTTCATCATCCGGCAATTCTCGCCGCTGGCGACCATCGGGGGGGGAGTGGTGCTCGAAAATCTGGCTGCGCGGCACCGCGGCGCCGACCCGGCGACCCTTGCGCATCTCGAAAAACTGGCCGCCGGCAACCGCGAGACCACGCTAGCAGAGCTGGTCACCTCCTCGCGCGGCGGCCTGACCAACGCGCAGCTCATCGCGCGCACTGGCTGGCAGGCTTCCAACCTCCGCGCCGACGCGGAGACCCTGCACGCTGCTGGAAAGCTGCGGCTGCTGACCGCTGGCTCGGAGGGCGGATTTCTGCTCGTCTCCACGGCGCGCTGGCAGGACCTGCTGTCTCGCATCCGCGCAGAAATCGAAAAATTCCACCTCGCCAACCCCCTGCTGCCTGGCGTGCCCCGGGAAGGCCTTCGTAAGCGCTGCGAAACATCCAGCGCAGAGGGCGGCCGGCGGACGGCGCTCCCCGCGGGGCTTTTCCGGGCGGCCCTGGAAACTCTGGTCGCCTCCGGAGACCTGGCGCCTGCGGGTGACCTGCTGCGCCGCGCGGGTCGCGAAATCGAGCTGCGTCCTGAAGAAGCCCGCGCCAAAGAGCAGATCGAAAAAGAGTTTGCGCGCGCCGGGCTGACGGTCCCGCCGGTGAAAGACGTGCTGGCCTCGCTTTCGGTGGAGCCCGCCCGCGCCCAGAAAATCCTGCAAATCCTGCTGCGCGAGAAAGTGCTCGTAAAGATCAGCGAAGAGCTGATTTTCCATCGCCAGGCGCTCGCCCATTTGCGCGAGCTGCTGGCCGGGTACAAGAAACAGAAGGGCGAGCGCATTTCCGTGCCCGCGTTCAAGGAGCTGACCGGCGTAACCCGCAAGTACGCCATTCCTCTGCTGGAGTTTCTGGACCGCGAGCGCGCCACACGCCGCGTGGCGGACGAGCGGATGATTCTGTAGAACAGGTTTCGCACCGCTCCGCGAATCGGCGCAAGGGGTGACCCCGCGTCCGGCCCTGCGTGTGCTCAGACCTGCGCCCGGCGGCTACCACGTGAACAGTACTTTGTCTTCGCCTTTTTCGGCGATCAACTGGCGGATGTGAGCAACCAATTTTTCGCGGCGCTTCAGCAGCCCTTCGATTTCGTAGCTGCGAAGCACGTGCCTGAGGCGGCGTTTTACCTCCTCGGGGTCCAGCTCCTGCAATTTCTGGTACAGGCCGCGTTCGCAGGAGACCACATCGTCAGGGTTTCTGAGCTCATTGTGGCGCCGGAAGGCGCGAGAATGATCAATCAACCAAATCTTCCACTCCGCATCGATGAGGAAGTTTTCCAGAGTGCGGTCGGTGTTATAAATCAGGTTGTCGAAAACACGCATCACCTGGCGCTGCCGATTCCAGCGGAGCGGGTCGGGCGGCCGGAGCTTGATTCTCATCCGCTCTTTCTCGTCCATAGTTTTTTCAATGCGGATTTGCATGGACCCGGTCGTGCCATGAACCCTGCGCACCACCGCGGGGGGCAGATTGTCGAGGCCAAGCAGGCGGCCCAGCTCGTAGGCAGCCACTTCGAACAGGCAGGAGTCGCGGAAGAACATCTCCCGGCCTCCGTCGGCGAACTTGGCCACGTCCTTTTCCTGCTCGAAGTCGGAAAACTTCGCGTACAGGCGGATGCCGTCCTTTTCCAGCAGCGCCCAGCGCGGCCGGGTGACCCCGCGGCCGATATCCCGCATCTGGATCACCTTGGCTGTGCGCAGGAACTCGAGGACTTCTTCATCGCTCTGGAAAGGCAGCGGAATCCCATCCGGGCCAAGGAAGACCCGCGTGGCCTGCGCGAGGGTGGCCGGTTTGGCCGGATTTTCCTGCGCGATGGGTAGTGTCTGGGCATGCGGCGCGGCTGCGGAAACGGCAAGCAGCGCCGCGACACATGCGAGTCTCAGCCCCGCAAAAGCGAAAACGCCGGGGAGGGAAGACTTCAAGTGGAGGGAATGTGTCTCTCGCGTGATCATTTCCACCGCATTTTATACCTGAACTTGCTCCGCGCCGCGCGCCCGCAGTACACTCCGGCGCACCCCCCGCGCATATGGCGGCTGCAAAACAATTTGGCGGGCACTCGATGACCGCGCCGCTGCGCCGCGTCGCCGTCTGCACCCCGAAGACCGCCGGCTGGCTGGTGCGCAAGCGCGTGGCGCAGTGGAGCGCGCTGGGCTACAGGCACAAGCCCGAATTCGCCGCCGCGCAAAAGCAGCACGATGCGTTGTGCAAAGCGCTTGCAGATTTCGGGGCCGAAGTGCTGCCCCTGCCCGAGGACGACGGTTACACGCTGGACGCTATCTACCCGCACGACGCCTCCCTGGTCACCGACCACGGGGCCATCCTTCTGCGCATGGGGAAGACCGCGCGCGAGGGCGAGCCGCCCGCGCACCAGGCATTCTATGAATCCCTGGGGATTCCCGTGTTTGGCCGCATCCGCGCGCCAGGGATGGTCGAAGCGGGGGACATCGTCTGGCTCGATGAAAAGACCCTTCTCGCCGGCCGCGGTTACCGCACCAATGCCGCAGGCATCGAACAGCTTCGCGCCTTGCTGGGGCCCAAAGGCGTCGAAGTGTCTGCCGCGCCTTTGCCGCACTACTCCGGGCCGAAATCCTGCATGCACCTGATGAGCATCCTCAGCCTGATCGGCGAAGGATCAGCGCTCACCGACACACATCTGCTTGCCGTCGAAACTGTCGAGCTGCTGGAGTCCCGCGGCATCCGCTTCGTCGAGATGGACCCCGCGGAGCGAGACTCCCTGGCCTGTAACGTCCTGGCCCTCGGCAATGGGAAGCTGCTGGCCCTGGAGGGGAATCCAAAGACCAAGCAGAAGCTCTGGGAAGCGGGCTTCGAGGTCAAAACCATTCCGGGCGGTGAGCTGGCGCTGAATGGCGGCGGCGGCCCTACCTGCCTCACCCGTCCCATCCTCCGCGCCTAAGACGAAACTCCCGTAGGGGCCATCCCGAAGCTTCGGGATCAGCTGGCCCACTTTTCGACTGGCCCGAGGCTTCCAAAGGCCTGTGCTGCACATTTGAAGGACTTTCCTTCCCGCGCTCTCCCTCCCAACCTCCAACCTCTAACTTCCGCTCTTTGCACATTGACGCCGCAACGCGGGAAGACTATCATCGCAGGCAAGGAGAAACGATCGTGCGTCTCGGACCCTGGGAACTGATCCTCATCCTGGCTATTGTGCTGGTGATTTTTGGGGGGCGAAAAATTCCCGACCTGGCCCGCGGCCTCGGGGAAGGCATCCGCAATTTCCGCGATTCGTTGAAAGGCTCCGAAAAACCTGCCGGGAACTCGGAAGAGAAGAAATAAGCTCGCCTAAGTACGTCTCAGTGGATATATGGATGCTCCCGCCTGACGCTCTCGTAGGGGCCATCCCGAAGCTTCGGGATTAGCTGGCCCGCTTCTTCTTCCCCCTAATCCTTCCAGCCCAGCTCCCGCAGAGTCTTGTACAGCCGGGCCAGCGGCAGCCCCATCACGTTGAAATAGCACCCCTCGATCTTGCTCACAAACCTGCCGCCGCGGCTCTGAATTCCGTAGGCGCCGGCCTTATCGCTGTGCTCGCCGCTGGCCAGGTAGTCGTTAATTTCCTCGTCGGTGAGCGGCGCAAAGGTAACCCGCGTAGTCTCCACCTCAGTCCGTGTGATGCCGTCCCGCAACCGCAGCACGCAGAGGCCGGTAATCACTTCGTGTGTTCTCCCGCTCAGGCCGCGCAGCATCTTGCGAGCGTCCTCAGAGCCCGCCGGCTTGCCCAGCACCAGGTTGTCGATTACAACCGCGGTGTCCGCGCCGATTACCGTAGCCGGCCCCAGGATTTCTTTCACCACCGAGCGCGCCTTCGCTTCCGCCAGGCGTTTCACCATCGCCGTTGGCGTTTCCAGCGACTGCGCCATCTGCCGGAATTCGGCGGCTGGGGACTCGTCGCCCAGCCGCGCTTCGTCCACTTTCGGGATCAGCACTTCAAACCGGATCCCGGCGTCCCGCAGGATTTCCGAGCGCCGCGGCGAACTCGATGCCAGTACCAGCTTCATGGCACACTGCTCTCCATTCTGGAAAAGAGTACGAGTCCAGGCCAGTCGGCCGGAACCCGCAGTCCTTATTTCGACCGATTATGCCTGAAACTGGAGGGCAGCAGCGGTTTCCGCCCGGCTCCACCCGAACAGCCGGGCCACCGCCTGCGGCGGTGCATCAGGTTGCCATTCCCGGTATTTCGCGGCGATCGCCGCGCGCGCCGCCGCGGGCTGGAGTTTACGCGCCGCCGTCATCTGCTTCGGGAAGGCGCGCCAGGTGAGGTCAAACCGCGCCGAGGGCCACGCGTGGGATTCTTGTTCCGTGCCCGAATGCGTCACCACCAGGAGACACTGCAAATCCAGCATCGCCTGTTTGTAGCGAGCGTTGCCGGCCCTGGACACCATCCCGCAAGCGTGGCGCAGCTCCATCGTGGCCAGCGGGCCGTGTTCTTCCAGCGCCTTCCACACATCGCGTGCCGCGGGAGTGATGCGTCCCGAAGCGAAGAGCCTTTCCGCATCGCCCGCAGCGGTGATGGTTTCCTGAGAGGCCAGGAAATGCGGCAGCATCGCCAGAGAGAGAAACGTCCCGCGGGCCTTGAAATACTTGGCGTAGTACACGCGCCTTCGCTGGGGGAGGTCGTCCTTCCAGCCCCACATCATTTCGGTCAGGGAATCCCACCGGGCGTCGGGCCGCCGCGTTACCGCAAAGTAGAGAGACGGCAGGTCTACGCGCTTCACCGGAAACAACAGGCAAAATCCTGTGGCGTCAATGAATCTTACAGCTTCGCCCGGCGTTCGCACGAGCTTTGGCCAGCGGATTTCCGCGCCTGTCATCTCTTTCTGCAACTCTTCCCTTTATACGGCTATCCCCGAAATTCTTCGGCCGCGCACAGAATGTTTTCTCCTCTCTGTGTCCTCCACGTCTCTGCGACCTCTGTGTAAATCTGCGCTGTTTGGTTGCGATTTCGCCTGCCCTGCCTGCCCTGAGCTGGTCGAAGGGAGCTTGTCGAAGGCAGCTTGACAAAGGGAACGAAGTCGAAGGGTCGCGCTGTGTAGGTCTGCGCCTTCCCGTTTCTGCCTCCCGGTTTCCACCTCATGCTTTCTGGTTTCCGATCTGTGATTTGGAATCTTGAATTCCCGAGTTCTGCTTTTCCCTCGCCCCTCTCTCTTCCCTTTTTCCTTTTTCCCTTTTCCTTCTGTCGCCTCTATACCACCACTGATTCCCTGTATTCCCCGAATACCCGCCGCATGGCATCCGAGATTTCGCCGACCGTCGCCAGCGCCTCGACCCCCGCGAGTATCGCCGGCATCAGGTTCTCGCCGCTCCGCGCCCTGCGCTCGATTTCCGCGACCCCGGCCGCGGCCTGGGCTGCGTCCCGCCGCGCGCGCAGGGAGCGCAGGCGCTCCACCTGGGCGCGCTCCAGCTCTTCGTGGATGCGGTGCAGCGGCACGGGGCGGTCCTCCCCGGTGGTGAACCGGTTCACGCCGACGACAATCTGTTCGCCGCTCTCAATCGCCCGCTGGTATTCGTAGGCTGCTTTCTGGATTTCGCCCTGGATGTATCCGGACTCGATGGCGCGCAACACCCCGCCCAAGGCGTCAATCCGCGAAATGTATTCTCCGGCGCGCGCCTCGATTTCGTCGGTGAGTTTTTCGATGGCATAGGCCCCGGCCACGGGGTCCACGGAGTTGGCCACGCCGCTTTCGTAGCCGAGAATCTGCTGCGTCCGCAGGGCGATCAGCGCTGCCTGTTCGGTGGGCAGGGCCAGGGCCTCGTCCATCGCATTGGCGTGCAGCGACTGGCAGCCGCCCAGCACCGCGGCCAGCGCCTGGATGGCCACGCGCACAATGTTGTTCTCCGGTTGCTGCGCGGTCAGCGAGCTGCCGGCCGTCTGCGCGTGGAACCTCAGCATCCAGGACCGCGGGTCGCGCGCGCCGAAGCGCTCGCGCATCGTCCGCGCCCACAGCCGCCGCGCCGCGCGGTACTTGGCGATTTCCTCCAGCAGGTCGTTGTGCGCGTTGAAGAAAAACGAAAGCTGCGGCGCGAACTCGTCCACGGCCAGCCCGGCCGCCACCGCGGCCTGGACATAGGCGATCCCGTCGGCCAGCGTGAACGCCACCTCCTGGTCCGCGGTCGAGCCGGCCTCGCGGATGTGGTAGCCGGAGATGGAAATCGTGTTCCAGTTGGGGAGCTCCGCGCGGCACCACGCAAAAATATCGGTGACAATGCGCATCGCCGGCTGCGGTGGATAGATATATGTGCCCCGGGCGATGTATTCCTTCAGGATGTCGTTCTGCACCGTGCCGGAAAGTTTTTTCAGGTCCGCGCCCTGCTGTCTGGCCACGGCCACGTAGAGCGCCAGCAGGATGGCTGCCGTGGCGTTGATGGTCATCGAGGTCGAAACGCTCCCCAGCGGGATGCCGTCGAACAGGGCCTGCATATCCTCGAGGGAATCAATGGCCACGCCGACTTTTCCTACTTCCCCGGCTGCCAGCGTGTGATCGGAGTCCAGTCCAATCTGCGTGGGCAGGTCGAAGGCCACGGAGAGCCCCGTCTGGCCCTGCGCCAGCAGGTAGCGGTAGCGCTGGTTGGATTCCACGGCGGTCCCAAAGCCGGCATACTGGCGCATGGTCCACAGCCGGCCGCGGTGCATCGTCGGATAGATGCCCCGCGTGAACGGGTACTGCCCCGGATAGCCGAGACGCTCTCCGGCCTCCCAGCCGCTCAGGCTCTCCGCGGAATAGAGGGCCTCGAGAGGGATTCCGGAAAGCGTGGTGAAACGCTCCTTGCGCTCCTTGGCCCCCGTTTTTTCACTGCGTCGTGTCATGCTTCTATCGGATCCTGCGCGCGCTGCGGAACGACACGACGGCAAGCGCGGTCATCAACACCGTAAACCCAGCCGCTACTCCCAGCGGCAGCGCATCCGTCCCGTGGCGCCATTCGCGCCACACACCGGCGGCTCCGACCACGGCGAACACTGCAAAGAACGCGCCAACGGTCTCGTCCAGCAACTGACGCACGGCGCGCGAAAATTTCTCCCAGAACCCTCCGGCAGCCAGCAGCGCCGCTCCCAGCACCTTGATCCACACCCCCTGATTTTAGCAGGCCGTGGGGATGCCGGCGGACGGCCCTGTGGCCGTGTCTCCTTTGGTCACCGGGCGCCGAGGTTCGCTCTTGTCTCCTGCCGCGCTGCGCCGTAGAATGAACCCCAGCAGCGGTGGAGGTGCGGGTTGCAACTCGACGATAACCTCAAGCAGCTACTCCGTGAATTAGGCCACGCCATTAACGACACGGTCTCCGAATCCGAGCGCATCACCCAGGCCATCGCCGCGGTGCGCGGCGCGGGGTTCGACATCGTGCTGAAGCTCGACGCCACCATCGGCCTGGCCCGCCGCGAACCCGGCCAAGCCAAGATAACCGACCACGACCGCAGGTTCCTGGAGTCCCTGCACATCCGCGTGGACGATGAAATTCTGGACGACCCGGCCCCTGCGGCCAGGCTGGAAGTGACGCCGCAGGACATCCGCTTCCTGAAATCGCTGAAGATTACACTCGATGACGCGCTGTAGTCACCGCCTGCTTGTGATCGTCGCCGCGCTGGCCGCCGCCATTGCTCTGGCCGCGGCTCCGGCGTTTGCCCAGGAGGAGACCGGCAAGCCCATCCGCCTGAAGGCGCCCAAGGTCAAGCTGGCCAAGTTCAAGGGCCAGGTGCTCCACGCCAACCGTGTGCAAATCACGGTGCGCAGCGCCGAGAACGAACTCCTGGTGCGGACCTTCACCTACTCGGCGGAAGTCAGCGCGCAGATGGAAAAGGTCCTCGACCGCGGCGGCTATCAACACGGCGACAAAGTGGAAATCCAGCACGCGCCGGGCGCCGATGTCGCCGTCAAACTGAAGGGAAAGCCCTCCAAGCCTCTCTGAGGGTGCGCGGAGTCGCGCGGGGGCCACGTGATGCTCCGCCAGCCCGCCGTTGCCGGGCGTTTCTATCCTGCCGATCCTGTAACTCTCCGTCTGCAAGTCAGCCACTTCATTTCCGCCGCAGCCAATAAGGATGCGGCGCCGCGCAGGGCGATGGCCTGCGTCGTGCCGCACGCGGGGTATATGTATTCGGGCGGAGTGGCGGGAGCCGTGTACGCGGCGCTGGAAATCCCCGCGCGGTGCATCCTGCTGGGCCCGCGACACTACCCGCGCGGGGAAGATATGGCCATCCTCAGCGAAGGCGCGTGGCAGACGCCGCTGGGCAAGGCGCCGGTGGACGCGGAGCTGGCCGCGGCTTTGCGGCGCGCCTGCCCGCTGCTGCGGGAAGATGCAGTGGCGCACCGCAGCGAGCACGCCCTGGAGGTGCAGCTCCCGTTCCTGCAACACCTGGTCCAGGGAGTGCAGTTTGTCCCGGTCGCGCTGGGCCGGGTGCGGCTGCCGGAGCTGGAACAGCTCGGCGCGGCTGTGGCGGCAACGGTGAAGGCGGAGAAGGATGCGGTGCTGGTGGTGGCGTCGTCGGACTTCAACCACTACGAGAGCGATGAGGTGACGCGGCGCAAAGACCATCTGGCCATCCAGCGCATCCTGGCGCTGGATGCTCCAGGGCTGCACGAAACGGTGGCCCGCGAAGACATCTCCATGTGCGGCTATGCAGCAACGGTGGCGATGCTGTATGCCGCGAAAATGATGGGTGCGACGCGCGCGGAACTCATCCGCTACGCGACCTCAGGAGACGTGAGCGGCGACCGCAGCCAGGTGGTCGGGTACGGCGGGATTGTGATTTCGTGAAAGATTTGCCACCGAGACACAGAGCACACAGAGAAAAGCAAAGATCAGGGATTGTGGAAGCAAAAGACGCGGGGCCGGGAAAGCCGGCCCCGCGTTGAATTTGTTGAGTTGCAAATTCCCTTTTCCAAATTCCCTCTTGCGAATTTCTTTTCCCAAACTCCCGCTTGCAATTTCCCTTTTCCAATTTCCGCAACAAGAACAGGGACGCCGGCGCAATCACCGCAGGAACTCGACAGCGGCGCCCGAGCGCTACTGACCGCCGCCGGGCTTCTGCGACGGGCGGGGCGCGGGCGGAGGCGGCGGAGGAGAAGGCCGCGACGCGCCCGATGACGGCGGCGGAGACGAAGGCCGCGGGGCATCGTACCGCGGGCTGGGCGGCGGCGAAGACGGCCGGCTGCTGCCCGAGCCGCGGTCATTGCTACCGCTGCTGCTCGATGACGAGGACGGGCGCGAATCATTGCGCTGTGCGCCGCTCGACGCACTGCCGGACGTTTGCGGCCGGCTGGAGAAGTCCGTGCGTCCCTCACTGGACGGACGGCCATAGCTATCTGACCGGCCTTCGTAGGAAGGCCGGGACGCGCCCGAGCTGCGGTCGGCGTCCGGCGGACGCGAGGAAGCATCCCGCGAGCCCGCGCTGCCTGCCGACGAATTCGGATTGCCGCGCGTGGGGCCGAGGTCCCGGCCGCCGGATTCGCTGCGGCCCGGGCGCTCGGCGTCGAAGTCGTTGCGCGGCGCCACAGCCGGGTTGTTCACGTATCTCCCCGTGGCGGGGTCATAGACCGTGCCGGATTCGTTTTCGCGCGGCGGGCGCTGCCGCGGCTCGAGGCTCTGGAACCCGCGGCCGGTAGACTCGCCGCGCTCATTGCGCTCGCCGCGCCCGTCCTGGCGAGAAACTTCCGGATCCTCGCGCCGCGGCGAGGGGTTGCTGTTGACGTAGCGCTGATCGCGCGGGTCGTAGACGATGTCCGGGTGATTCGCCGGCGCACGGCCGGTGGCGCCGCTGCGGACAGGGTCGCGCCCCATCGAGCCGCTGCGCTCATCGCGGACGTCTTCTGTGGGCTCGCGACGCTCAGGCTCTTTCGTGGCCGTCGCTCCCTGGTTGGTGGCGGAGGTTTCCGTGCCTGCGGCAGTCTGGCGTCCGCCGGGTTTCAGCGGCTGGCGGCCTCCAAGCAAGTCGCCGCGCGGACGCACCACAGGTTCGCGGGCGTCGCCGGAAGCACCTGTAGCGCCTGGCGCTCCGGAATTCGCGCGCGGGCCGGGCGCCGCGCCCAGGACAGGATCGCGGCCGGTGTCGCCGCCCGGGCTGTGCCCTTCGGGCTTGCGCGGCTGACGGATGCCAGCGATGTCGCCATGACGTATCGGCGGAGTCGTGCTGATGTCCTGCGGGTCAGGCGGTTTGCGCCCCGTGGCCAACTGGTTCGGCTGGCCCGTGGCAATTCCGCCGGTAGTGTTGGTAATTGTGACGGTGTTGATGTTCTGCACGATGGCTGTGCCGTTGTCCAGCGGACCGCGCGGGCACCAGCCGATGCGGTCACCGAAGTTCAGCCACACGACCAGGCCGGGATGCCAGTGATGGTAAATCCCCGGGACCCACACCCAGCCCCACGCCGTGTGCGCCCAGGTGCCATAGTGATACGGCACCCAGCCCCAGGGCTCGTAGCTCAGCCACGTCCAGCCCACGCCGAAAACATAAACCCAGCGGCCGTGATAGTACGGCGACCACCCGGCGGCGATGCCGTAGGGCTGCCAGACGTTGCCGTATTGCGGGGAGTGGCGCCAGGAGCCGTAGCTGTAAAGGTCGGCGGTGCCGTAGCTATAGGGATGGTCGAGGTAGCGCGAAGAATGGCTGCGCGAAGTCTGCAACACTTCGTCGCGGTCGGCGACCCAGCGGTCCCAGGAGTCGGGTTCGGCATTGCGCGCCAGGGTGATGCGGTCCGGCTCCGCGGCGCGGATCAGCAGCGTGCGGCCCTTGGTGAGGCGCGTGGCGCCGCCCGGCGAATCCACCTGCACTTCGCCCTTGAAGACGCTCACCGAAGCGCCGCCGGGATCCACGTCCACGCGAAAGCGGGCATCGTCGGGGATGGAAAGCTGCAAGTGGCGGGTGAGGACCACAAAGACGTCGCGGCCGCCGAGCTTGGCGTAAAACGTGGCTGTGCCGCGGTTGAGCGTCAGGCGCGTGATGCGGTTGCCGTCCTCGAGCGCCAGCTCGGTGAACTCCAGCACCGTGTCTTCGGCGATGCGCACTGTGGCGCCGCTTTCAAACTCGATTTCCGCGCGCCCGCGGTCGCTGGCCAGCGCGTAACCCTGGCGGACCGGCAGGTTCACCAGCGCCTGCGGCCAGCCTTCCTCTTCCGGGCGGCTGATTTTCACGTCGCCTTCGACCAGGCTCAGCCGCACGATGCGCGCATAGCTGTAGTCAGAGGGCGGAAGCGGCGGGCCGGCTGTGGCCGCGGGACGCGCATCGGCGTAGGACGCCGCAGCCAGAAAAATCAGAAGCCCGAAGGAAATCACGGGTACTCGCGTTGGGCGGGACATTAGCACCCCCTTGACCAAGGGTCTGCCTCTTACCTGACATTGGATGGCGCCCGGGGACGAAGGGTTGCGCGCGCTGTGGCTGCGCCGCGCCCACCCTGGCACATATCGTCCGCTACCAGTCCTGAGACGTCAAGCGGTCAGGCCAGGAGCGAGGTCTCCGCGACAATGCTGGGCTCGACGTCGTCCGGAGGCGGCCGAGGCGCAGGACCACCGTCAGACGCGGGCGAGATCTCGTTCGCTGAAACGGGCGAGCTAATCCCGAAGCTTCGGGATCGCCCTACGACCCCAGGTACGACCCCAGCCACGGCCTCAGCTTCGGCGGGTGGGGGCGGTGGTGCGACGACGCCCATTTCGATCAAGCGCTGGTGGATCAGCTTGCTCTGCCACTTATCGTCGGTGGGGCAGCGGTCCGGGTGATCCGAGAGGTAAGCGCGGAAATAGGGGAACAGGTCGCCGCTAATTCCCCGCTCCTCCAGCTTCAACTGCGGAATGGAAGCGAGGAGCAACTTTCCGATAAAGGCGAGCTGGTTGGCGCGGTGGCCGGAAATGCGTCCCTGGGAAACCAGGCGCAGGAGGTTGGCGAGGACTTCGTTGACGCCGTGGGCGGAACGCAGCTTGATGTGACCGGGGATGAGCTCGAGGCTGGCTTTGCAGCTTTCGGCGAGCCGCTCCTGCTGCTCCCAGTGGTGAGGGCAGAGGTAGGGGTGGCCCTCCATGCGCAGCATACGGCAGCGGCGGCCGTCCACATAATGGTGCTGGCAGCGTTCTTCATTTTTTGGGATTGGCATAGTTACCTCCTAAGATTCCGGGGGGACCCCCCCCGGGGGGGGTTCCACAAGACTATGATTCCAAAAGGGTTGAATGGGGGAATGTCCATAAGACGATGAAACCAAAGGTGCAAAATTGGGCCGTGTTGATGGGCAAGAAACGCAACCGTTCATGGTAAAGGAGTTGCGGGAGAAATCCGGGCAAGATTGTGAAAAGAGGGGGCTTGCTGAGAAAGTGTGAAGTAAAGGATCAGGTGCGATAGCCG
>Ga0247727_10007677_pt1 | contig 20399 bp, 24 predicted proteins | sample WisWelCaveWW1625_FD_202498 | JGI IMG/M metagenome (GOLD analysis project Ga0247727, IMG submission 202498) | Biofilm microbial communities from Wishing Well Cave, Virginia, United States - WW16-25 | ecosystem: Environmental > Aquatic > Deep subsurface > Groundwater > Cave microbial mat | place... | reverse complement strand
CAATGAGCACAGGAATGTCATCCACGCGCTCGTGCGTCAAAACCAGGTTCTCGGCCATAAGGCCGAGGATACAAAAAAATTCCGCCAGACGCCAGTAAATTTACGCGAAAGAATAGTAAAAGGCTCTTCTTGGCCATTTGCGTTCAAGATAGACAGTAGAATTACGAAAACGGCAGAAAGCTTTTTGTCGAGCGACATGATAAGGTACTCCTTCAAACTTTTTTAAAACAACAAAGTCCCTCAAAATCATAGGAAGACCTGAAGTTTAGCTTTTCAAAATCCAAGACAATTTACTTCAATCTGTTAAATCAATCAAACCCCATTTGCGCCTGTATATTCAACGCCATAACTATACCCGAACGGGCTGCTTTCACCTGCAATAGGTGACAGAGTTTGATCCCAAATGTACAAGATCCGGGTGGTTCCGTCGGGTTTTATGAAATCTTGATGAGTAATATCCATCCCGGCATCGACTATTCCGAATATAACATTCTGGCCGGTATATCCGAAGGCATCTCTTGCTTCTTGTGCACGAACTTTAGGAGCACTCGCATCTAAGTTTAGCTCAACTGGTTTCCCCACTTCAATATAACCTACTTCATTTAGCTCTGCAAGATTCTGAAGTTTTGATAACGGAAAATGTGCCGTGAGAATATTCCCAATTTTTGATTGCACTTGTATGCCCAACGCATTGAGCTTGTCAATTTCACCATCATATTTCATCATAGCTCTAACGATAGGATCGGTTTCCGTTGCATCGACTCCAAGAAATTTGGCAATAACTGGAATAGAAGCAGAGACATTAAGCAAGTCAGGTTTAGCTAAACTTTTCGTCGAGAAAATTGGCGAAGAACGATTGAGATAAATTGAAGCCAGGGCAGGATCGATTTTGTTCATCCAATTTCGTGAATTCTTGCTTTGTGAAGCTGAATCCAATACCAACACAAAAATAGTGCAAGTGAAACCCACTCCAATCATTACAAACAGCTTGGTCAAAAGCTTTTTCATAACCTTTCTCCTGTTTGGAACGTACTGCCCGGTTTACAAAGCTCGCTTTGTGTTTGTTTTATTTTTTGCTCTGTGGATTTTAACTTTCAATGCCAGATGGTATTGATCAAGCGAAAGTTCGAGAAGAATGTTGAATCAGGAATGATTTGAACATCATCGATGAAGGCCCTATGGTAGCCCACGGTTCCGCTGAATGCCGTATATTTTCCTGGGAGCAGATCGTCGATTCGATAATTACCCAAAGAGTCGCTACTTGTTCCCCAATCCGTACCTTTAATTATAACGTAGGCTTTCGGAATACCCTCGGATGCCGGTCGAATCTGGTTTGGCGAATACATTGGTGCCCTCAATAAATACTGTTGCCAGAGTGGGGGGAAGTGTTTGGGTAGTTGACTTGACCCGAAGAAATCCATAAATACCACCATCCCTTTTGAGCACGGTATTCGTGGGCATATTTTCACATGTGAGCGCCAGGCCCCAGACAATACCACTAAAGACAAACAAGCTGTTTAGAAGGAGCTTGTTCTTTAGAAAGAGGGCCATTGTCATTCTCCTGATCAATACCGTGCTTCCCTGTTGCCGTATTTTCAAGATAAGCAGAACTTATTCACTTCGCAAAACCGATTGCGCACTTTTCATACCAAATGCGAACTCATTTTACAATCTCATTGATCATTTTGCGAACATACGGCGAAACGACCGCTTCATCTAGCCGGCAGGTTTCCAAATAAGCTTTTAATGCTGGCGACGGTTTCCTTATCTCTTCATGGTCTTGAGTCCGGGCAGACATCAAAAATCTCCCCTGAAAGGTTCATAACTTGACCAACTGAGACTAGAACAACCGTATCAAAATGTCATAGAAATGAGATGAAGTCCCAACCCCCACTCTTCTTCCTCTCTGCCTCTTGATTTTATATAACCATTACCGGAGCAACCTGTAAGCGCGGGCAAATAACAAAAATGAAAACAAAAAATCAAGAAGAGAAAATAGCAAAAACTGTCTTCATGGTGGTTTAAAAATTAGTCGAGTTCAACGCTGCCCGAAGGGCCTCGGCTTCAGCTTATCTGAAAACTGACGTAGCTCAGTTACAGGTGGGTGGCGCAAGTCTCTTGCCTGCAGTCAGGATGACTGCGCTACATTTCTTGGGAGACTTTGCGCTTGCTTCTTTAGGCATTTTGGCATAGCTTTTTTGCCATGACTTCCAACCCCGCGGCCTCTTTCAACGCGCGTCTGCGCCAAACCGTGCGTGCGCGCGGCTCGTTATTATGTGTCGGTCTCGATCCTGAGCTGGAAAAATTGCCGGCCGGTTTGCCGCGCAACACCGAGGGCCTCGTGCAATTTTGCTGTGAAATTGTTTCCGCGGCCGCGCCGTTTGCGGTCGCGTTTAAAATCAATTTCGCTTTTTTTGAAGCTTTGGGAAAAGGCGGCTGGGCGGCGCTCGAACGTGTTGCTGCGGCGTTGCCGCCGGAGTCGATTCGCATTGCGGATGCCAAGCGCGGGGACATCGGCAATACTGCGCGTCTGTATGCGCACGCGATCTTTCACGAGTTGCCTTTCGACGCGCTGACTGCCAACGCCTATCTGGGTGAAGATGCCGCTTTGCCTTTTCTGGAAGACACCCATAAGGGCGCTTTTTTTCTATGCCGCACTTCCAATCCCGGCAGTGGCAGCATTCAGCTTTTTCCGCAGTTGCGCCGCGAAGAACAAAAGCCTCTCTATTTGCACGTCGCGCAACAAGCTGCTGCTTGGAATAAAAATGAAAATGCGGGATTGGTCGTGGGCGCTACGCACCCGGATGAACTGGCGCGGGTGCGCAACGAATGCCCCTTTTTGCCGTTTCTCATTCCCGGCGTGGGCGCGCAAGGCGGCGATTTGCAAGCCGCTTTAAAATTTGGCGCGGGCGCGACGGGCGATTTATGCCTCATCAACGTGAGCCGCGCGATTATCTATGCCGGGAGTGGAAAAAATTTCGCCGAAGCTGCGGCGGCGCAGGCGGATTTGTTGCACCGGCAAATGCGAGAAAAGTAACGTAAAATTGTATTCTTGTGATTGAAGTCATGCCACACAAAATCAAACTCCGCGTTCCGGGCTCGACTTCCAATCTCGGCGCCGGTTTTGACGCATTGGGCTTGGCGGTGGCTTTGCCATTGGAAGTGGTTTTTCATTTCAATACGGCAAGCACGCAGATTCTTTCGGTGAGCGGAGAAGGGGCGGAAGAAATCTTGCGGGTGGATGATCATCTCATTTTGCACGCTTTCCAGCGCGCCTGCCGGGAGTTGCGAAGGCCAACTCCCGAGGTGGCGTTGGAAATCGAAAATCAAATTCCGCTGCAACGCGGTTTGGGCAGCAGCGCTGCGGCGATTGTCGCGGGCTTGCTGGCGGCGCAGATTTATTTTGAAAACGCTTTTTCACCGCAACAAATTCTCGATCTCGCCGGTGAATTGGAAGGCCATCCGGAAAACGCCTCGGCTTCATTGCGCGGCGGCTTCACCATCAACGGCGTGGAAAACGGGCAGGTTATTTGTGAAAATTTTGCGCCGCCGGAAAATTGGGCAGCCGCGGGTTTCATTCCGGATTTGAAAATTGCAACCGCAGATGCGCGCCGGATGCTGCCGCCATCACTATCCCGGCAAGAAGCCGTCGGCAATGTGCAAAGCGCCGCCATGATGGTCGCTGCATTTGCGCAAGCCAATCCCAAGCTGCTGGCTTTTGCGGCAAAAGATTATTTGCACCAACCTTATCGCAAGCACTTGGTGCCGGGCTTCGACACGATTTGCGAAGCGGCCATGCACAACGGCGCGTATTGCGCTTTTTTAAGCGGCTCCGGCTCGACGCTGCTGGCAATTTGCGAAAGCCGGCGCGCGCCTAAAATTGCGCAAACGATGGCGCAAGCAGCACGGGCGCACGGCTTGACCGGCAGGCCGAGGGCGCTTTCGTTTTCGGCGCAAGGCGCAAGTTGGGAAGATAGTTCGTGAGGCGTAAAACGCGACATAAATTACGCTTTACGTATTACGTATTACGCATTACTTCACCAATTTCATCAAAAGTATTAGAAAGCAACAAACCAACCATCGGAGGCCATTATGATTTCCGAATTTAAAAATACCGCCTATCTCGATTACTCTGTCGAGGCCAACCGCCAGGCGATGGAAAGTGCGTTGAAACAGGTGGAGGCACAAACGGCGCGCGAATATCCGCTGTTCATCGACGGCAAAGACGTACGCACCGGCGAGCTGCTCAAATCTTACAACCCGTGTGAGAAAACGCAGGTGCTCGGCACGTTTCACATGGCGGGGAGAAAAGAAGTTGACTTGGCCATGCAAGCTGCGCTGCGTGCGTTTGAATCGTGGAGACACGTCGATCCCAAAGAGCGCGCAATCGTCATTTTCAAAGCCGCCGAAATTATGCGCCGCCGGCGCCACGAGCTTTCGGCATTGATGGTGCTGGAAGCGGGCAAGAATTGGAACGAAGCCGATGGCGATACCGCCGAGGCCATCGACTTTCTCGAATTTTATGGCCGCGAAATGTTGCGCTATTCCGACCGCCAGCCGCTCGTGCCTGCCGCCGGCGAATTTGTCGAACAGATTTATATTCCGTTAGGGGTGGGTGCGGTGATTCCGCCCTGGAATTTTCCGCTCGCCATTCTCACCGGCATGACCGGCGCTGCGATCGTCGCCGGCAATACCGTATTGCTCAAACCGGCGAGCGATACGCCCGCCATCGGTTATCGTCTCGTGGAAATTTTTCAAGAAGCGGGCTTGCCGCCGGGGGTGTTGAATTATATTCCAGGCAGCGGCAGCAAGATCGGCGATTATCTCGTGGCGCATCCGCAAACGCGCTTCATTTCATTCACCGGCTCGAAAGAAGTGGGCTTGCGCATCAACCAACTGGCGGCGACGCACTCGCCCGGACAAATTTGGGTCAAGCGCGTCATTGCAGAAATGGGCGGCAAAGATGCGATCGTGGTGGATGACACGGCGGATTTGGCGGCGGCGGTGGAAGGCGTGGCTTTAGCTGCTTTCGGTTTTCAGGGACAGAAATGCAGCGCTTGCTCGCGCGCGATCATTCATGAAAAAATATATGAAGAATTCGTCGAACGTCTCGTCGCGCGCGTGCGCAAAATCACGACCGGCCCGGTGGCCGATCGCGCCAATTGGATGGGCGCGGTGATCAATGCTTCGGCGCAACAAAAAATGCTCGAATACATCGCCATTGGCAAGCGCGAAGGCCAGCTTGTGTCCGGCGGTGAAAAAGGCCCGGAGGCCGGCTATTTCGTGATGCCGACAATTTTTAAAGATGTCGCCGCCAACGCGCGTTTGTCATGCGAAGAAATTTTTGGTCCCGTTCTCGCGGTCACCAAAGCCAAAGATTTCGAGCAAGCCCTGGCTTTTGCCAATGCGACGGAATACGGCCTCACCGGTGCCGTCTACACGCGCGACCGCGACAAAATCGTCCTGGCCAAGCGCGATTTTCATGTGGGCAATCTTTACATCAACCGCAAATGCACGGGCGCACTCGTGGGCGTCAATCCCTTCGGCGGCTTCAACATGAGCGGCACGGATTCCAAAGCCGGCGGCCGTGATTATCTGCTGCTGTTTTTGCAGGCCAAGGCGATCGCGGAGAAGTTGTGATGAACGTGCCAAACAGCTTGCCGGCCAGCCGGCCGCGCATAAGAAGTTCATGCTGGAGGAAGAAGACGCTTTGGATTGGAAGATTGCCACGGAGATGTTGGAAAGCTGGCTAGGCCTAAAAGGGAAAAGCGCAACGTGAACAACCTGAGCATATTGCTGGTCGAGCTTGTTTCCCAGCTTGAGAGAGCCGGCTTTTGTGAAAACATACGCATCGTCGAAACTTGCTCATTTGATCTGTCATGCCCGAGCGCTTTAATCGGGCATCCAGACGGCGTAAAATGGATTGCCGCTTAAAGCTGCGGGAATGACAGCCCGACGCAAATGGGAAAGTTATTTAATGGGCGCTCCTAAGCTAAAGGGAGTTTTCCAGGCACTTTCCTCTCTGTTTGCCCTGTTTTCTCCGTGTTAATCTTTTTTGGTTGCGGCTTGTCCGCGTTGGGATAATTGTCAATTATCCATTGGAACTCTGTGCACGGTTAAGGTCTCATGACCCTCGACGTTCGCGAAGCCCAAAGCCTTGCCTCTTGCGCGGCAACGTTGCAAGGCAAATTTTGCCATGACTGCGGCGAAAAAGCCTTTGATCCGCACGACCATTCCCTCAAGCATTTCGTCGCGGAAGGGTTTCACACTTTCACTCATCTCGACAGCAAATTTCTGCAAAGCTTGAAACTTTTGCTTTCGAAGCCGGGGGTTCTCACCCGCGAATATCTTGCCGGTAGAAAGAAGCATTTCATGAAGCCACTGGCCATTTTCATCATTGCCAACCTGCTGTTCTTTCTATTCATCTATTTCCAAGCTCGAAGGCGCCGACTATAATCTCGAAATCCCTATCATTTTGATGCTCATGATTTATTTATTTTTTGCGCTCCGGCAGGTTTATCAATCCGGGATGATCGCGGCGGGCATTAAAAGCATTCTTTTGACCGCGGGCACCATCGCTGGGTTTTGGCTCTATCGCTTGGCTTTGTTCCTCATAACATTTCACACTGTATAATCGCGCATGGAAGAACCCTGGCAAACTTTGCGGGCCGAAGTCAAAGGCATTACTTTGGATCTTTGGGGCACGATTCTGGACGATGCGCATCCGCCCGCAAGCACGATTATTTATAGCGAGCAAAGGCAGTGGTTCTTGTTGGAAGAATTACGGCATTGCGGCTATGCGATCACTGCGGAGCAAGTGCAGGCAGCATACAAACAAGCGTGGAATTATTTCGATGACTTGTGGGAAAAACAAATCGGTTTTTGCGCCGATGACGGCCTGCGCGAAATGCTGAAACATTTGCACGCAGAATTGTCGCCGGAGAGCTATCAACGCGTGTTGGATTTTTTCGAAAGCTACAAAGCTCCGCCCCTGCCTTTAGACGGCGCTGTGTCCGCGATTCAAGCTTTGGCGCAACACTATCCTCTCGCGCTCATTTCGGATACGGCGTGGACGCCGGGCTGGCGCTTGCGCGAAATTTTGGACGACTATGAAATTTTAAATTGCTTTCGCGCGCTGATTTTTTCCGGCGAGACCGGCCGCACCAAGCCGCATCCTGAAATGTTCCGCCGCGCGCTCGCCGGCTTGCAATTGCTGCCGCAAGCATGCTTGCACGTGGGCGATTTGCAAAAAACCGATGTCGCCGGCGCGAAGGCCATGGGCATGTACGCCGCTTGGATTCACCGGCCGCACTACGCCGGCAAAGCGCAAGCCGATCACCAACCCGACGTGATTGTGACCGGTGTTTCTGAATGTGCGAAACATTTACTGGAAGAGCGTTTGTAATATTCAACATCGACTCCGTTCCCGGAATTGGTCCGGAGAGTAACTACCCTGTCCTCCAGAAGGGATATTGTAAAGCATCAAGCACAGTGCTTAACACTGGCTGTCATCCTGCAAGGAACTTTTTAAGCATTGAGCACAGTTGCTTATGCCTAAAAAAAGAGGCTTCCAGCATGACACCTTACTCAAGGAGAAAAAACATGTCTGCGCGCCATTTTGTTCTTAGTCTCGGCTTAGAGGCCGCGCTTTTATTATGCGCTTGCACGCGCAAGCCCGCACCCTTTCCCAACGGTCGCTTGATCGATCTTTCTTATTCCTTTTCCACAGAAACGATTTATTGGCCGACGGCCAACGGGTTCACGCTGGAAAAAGTCGCGGAAGGCATCACCCCCGCGGGCTTTTTCTATGCGGCGAATAATTTTGCCGCAGCCGAACACGGCGGCACGCACCTCGATGCGCCGATTCATTTCGCTGCGGGCAAGAACACTGTCGATCAAATTCCGCTCGAGCAAATAATCGGCGCAGCTCTGGTGATTGACGTTTCCACCGCCGCCGCGGAAAATCGCGATTATCAAGTGCAGATTTCGGATTTTGAAAATTGGGAAAAAACCCACGGGCAAATTCCGGAGAAGGCCATCGTGCTGCTGCGCACCGGCTTCGGCAAATTTTGGCCCGATCGTGAAAAATACCTGGGCACGGCGGAGCGCGGCGCCGAAGCCGTGGCCAAGCTGCATTTTCCCGGCTTGCATCCCGAAGCCGCATGTCGGCTGGTGAATCATCGCAACATCAACGCCATCGGCATCGACACGCCAAGCATCGATTACGGCCAATCGACGCTGTTTGAAAGCCACGTCGCGCTTTTTGCAGCCAATATCCCGGCGTTTGAAAACCTCGCCCATCTCGAGCAACTGCCGCCGACGGGCGCAACCGTGATCGCGTTGCCGATGAAAATTCAGGGCGGCAGCGGCGTGCCCTTGCGGATCATTGCGATCGTGCCGAATTAAACGCACCGGCTTGACATTCAGATGAAAACTCGTTACTATGCTCGAACTCGCACCAACTTCAAATAAAATTTGCCGGCGTATTAGTCTTAAGCCTTACGTTTTAAGCCTTACGTTTTACCCATGAAATATTTTGCTGAACATCAAAATTTTTTCCGGGCGATTTTGCTGGCGGTGGCTGTGGTCTTTGTCGGTTTGGCGGCGTTGAATTTTCATCGCTATGCCTCGGCCGTAACCGATGAAAATCTTTTTGTCACTTCGCCGGCGCAACTTTACCTGGCGTATGACATTGCCGGTAAACTCGACGCGCACACGGCGGAAGAACTCGCTGAAGCCGGCAAGCCCGCGCCGCCTGATTCGATCAAAGCCGGCGATTTATTATTGAAAGTGAACGGCGAAGGCTTCGAGACTGCGGCCGCAGCGCAAGCTTATCTGGCCGCTCTGCCCGAAACCGCCGAAGTCGAATTGGAAGTGTTTCGCCCATTGACGCGCAGCGAGCTGGTCTGGCGCGCGCCCAAATCGGCCCTGCCGGATAGTTTCATCGTGCCGCTGCCGCAGAGTGTTTATGTCATCGACGTGGTGCAAGGCGGGGCCTCCGATCGCGCCGGCCTGCAGCGCGGCGATTTGATCCTGCGCATCAACCGCCAAAATTTTAATGACGCCTTTGCCGCCGACAGAATCATGCGGCGTGCGCAGGGCGACCGCGCGATCGCATACGACATTATGCGCGGCAGCCGCTTTTTCACCCTGCACGTGCATCTAGCCAAGCTCGGCGCTAACATTGCCGTACCCATCAGCTTCGCCTGCGGTTTGATTTTCATGGGGGTCGCGCTTCTGGTCGGATTGCAACGGCCGCAGTTGCATGCCGCCCGGCTGGTCGCTTTAATGCTGCTGGCGTTTTCCTTTCCCACCATGGTTCTGCATCAGACGCAATTCACTTTTGATCCAGTGGCGATAGGCATCCGGCTGGTGCTCGTCACTTGTTTGTTGTTTGGCGTGGCCTTGCTTTACCATAGCACTTTGTATTTTCCCAAAGAGCACCCGGAGTTGATCGCAAAACGCTGGCCCATTTTTACGCCTTATCTTTTGGCGGGATTTTGGTACGTGCTTCAAATCATTCTTACTGTTTACATCGGCGGCTTCAATAACGGCATTCCCTTTTTCTGCGGCCTGGTCACGCTCGGCCTGTATGGTTTGTTCATGTTCGTGCGTTATCGCAAACAGCGTCCGCCGGAATATCGCAAGCTCGATCGCGTGCTGAAATGGACAAGCCTCGTTGCCGCGGTGCTGGCTTTTTTTATGAGCGCTACGATTGCCGACGGTCCGGCCAGCGCTTCTCCTCGCACCGGCTTCATCGGCCTGCCCCTGGCTTTGATTCCGCTTGCCTATCTTTACACTATCGCGCATTATCGTTTGCTCGACCTCAGTTTGCGCGTTGGCCGCAGCATTCAATACACGATCTCTTCGTGGCTTTTGGGCGCGCTGCTCACCGCGGCGTTTTTGTTTTTGTTGTTGAAACTGCCGCAACTGCCGTTCGAGTTTCCCAATGTGCGTATGACCGGCACTTATTTGGAAGTGATTGACGAGCCCCTGCCCGCGGAGCGCCGCGAACCTCTGGAAAAAATCGCCTTGATCGCGCTCGCGTTCGGCATGCTTTACGCGTTTCGCACGATGAACCGCGGCGGGCAAATGTTCCTCGCGCGCAAGTTCTATCGCACCAATTATGATTATCGCCGCGCCGTGAACGAGCTGGCCGAAGTGATGGCCACGAAATTGGGCATGGTGGATTTGGCCAAAGGCCTGGCGCAAAAACTCGCCGAGCACATCCAGCTCAAGCGCGCCGGCGTGTTGTTCTTTCGCGATCAAAAAGATGCGTGCTGCATGGAAGGGCACGGCTTCGTGCGCGACGAATGGAAAAAGTTTTGCTTCGCCGTAGATCAGCAGATCATTCAGGTGTTGCAAAAATTTCGCAGCGAGTCGCGCTTCAGCATCGATTATCTGCCCAACGACATGAAAGCGGAATTCGAGCGCCAGGGCTTCGCGCATCTTTTCCCGATTCGCTTCAAAGAAAAACTCGTGGGCGCGCTGCTCATCGGCGAAAAACTTTCCGAAGCGACCTTTCATGCCGACGATCTCAATTATCTCGCCGCGGTTTCCAAACAGGCTTCGCTCGCGATTGAGAATGCTTTTCTTTATGAAGAATTGGCCGAGCAGGAGCGGATGAAGCACGAGCTGGCCATCGCGCGGCGCATTCAACTGGCTTCGCTGCCGCAAAAAACGCCGCGCATCGAAGGCCTGGAAATCGCCGGTGTTTCCATTCCGGCATTGGAAGTGGGCGGAGATTATTTTGATTACCTCAATGGCGCCTACGCCGCAAGCACACTGGCGCAAGGCCCCGCGGCGGCCGTCAAGCCCGATCAAATTACCGTCATTGTAGGCGATGTCAGCGGCAAAGGCACCTCGGCCGCGCTGTACATGTCCAAAGTGCAGGGCATCATGCGTTCGCTGCACGATTTCGGGTTGTCGCCGCGCGAGCTGTTCGTGCGCGCCAATCATTTGCTGCGCCAGGCCATGGAAAGAACTTCTTTCGTCACTACCATCGGCGCCTGCTTTGAGCCGCAGTCGCGCCGCATGCGCCTGGCGCGCGCGGGTCATTTGCCGCTGTTTTATTATTCCGCCAAAACCGGCGCGGTTGAAAAAATCACTCCCAAAGGCTTGGGCATGGGCCTGGATGATGAAAAAATTTTTGCCGCGGAACTGGAGGAAAAAAAATTGACCTACGATCATGGCGACGTATTTTTGTTCGTGACCGACGGCATTACCGAAGCGCAAAACGGCAAAGGCGCGGAATTTGGCGAGGACCAAGTGAGCGAGATTCTATCTTGCCAATCCGCTTCTTCCGCAGAAAAAATCCGCGATCATATCATCGCCGCAGTCAAATCCTTTGCACAGAATACCCATCAGCATGATGATCTCACCGTGGTGGTGGTGAAGGCGAAGTGAGAAGCAAAAAGCAAACAGCAAAGAGAAAACAGCAAAATCATTTCTTTGTTCAATCCAGGGAGGAAATCATGGAACCAAAACCTTTTGATTTATGCGCGCGTACGTTTAAGTTTGCAAACGATGTTTTGGATTGGATAAAAAAATGTCCACGCAATTTCATGACAGTCGAGTTGCTGCGGCAACTGATCAAGGCGAGTGCTTCCGTTGGGGCGAATACAGAAGAAGCTAATGAAGCATAATCTCCGAAAGATGAAGCTTCAAAATTAGGCATTGCGCTCAAGGAAGTCCGAGAGAGCCGGTATTGGTTGCGCCTGCTCAAGGTTAGAGTTGACACTGCAAACAATCCCGATGACCTGATTCAAGAAGCGCAAGAATTGAGCAATATTTTCAAAAGCCGTATTCGCAAGCTAAAGGGCTAAAATCACTAATTGCTTTTTTCTTTTTGCCGTTTGCTTTTTGTTGTTCATCTGCATAACCTTTCATTCCCCCGAAATTCAATAAGACCCCTGATTTCCCTGCTTTAAATCAAGTTTCCCTTGACATCTATTCCCCGTGATCGTATCATTCCAACGCCGTTTGGTATGAAATTGAGCCTGCCCCTCGAGTTTGGTATGAACATCAGCATACCACTCGACCATGGAAAACCTGTGCCTTCGCGCTCATGAAATTTTGTCCGGAATAACACGCACATGCCCAAGAAAAAGCTCATAAATTTACAAGTCAACGGCTCGGCCTACGAAGTTGCCGTGCGGCCCTATGACGTTTTGCTCGACGTCATTCGTGAGAATCTCAATCTCACCGGCACCAAGCGCGGCTGTGATATGGGCACGTGCGGCTGCTGCACGGTGATCATCGATGGCCGCGCACGCCTGTCCTGCCTGACGCCGGTGTTGGAAGCCGCCGGCCATGAAGTCACTACTATCGAAGGTTTGAAATGCGGCGGCGAATTGCATCCCTTGCAGCGCGCCTTCGCCGAACACGGCGGTTCGCAATGCGGCTTTTGCACCGCGGGTTTCATTATGACTTCCAAAGCTTATCTCGATCAACGCCCGCATCCTTCGCGCGATGAAATTGAAGAAGCCATTTCCGGCAATTTGTGCCGCTGCACCGGGTATATCAAAATTGTGGATGCGATTGAGGCGGTGGCGAATTTGGAAAAAAACAATTTTGCAAAGTAAGCGGGAAAAGAGATGGGAAGATGAAGATCAGCGCAATTTGTGCCGGCTGATGGAAATCCGTGGGTTTTTGTGGACGTAATCTCTTGTTCGAAAAAATATGGATAAACTGACAAGACAAAATCAAACATTTCCACCCGACGTTGTCGAGGATTTGACGGTTTTTGAAAAAATTCTGAGGCGGCATGGCGCGAAAAAAATTGTTTTATATGGCTCGGTGGCACGTGGTGATTTTAAGCCGGATTCGGATATTGATTTGTCTGTTGAAGGCATACCCGATGATCGTTATTTTCGCGCGCTTGCGGAATGCCTCATGCGTGCGCAAAGACGTTTCAATCTAACCGACTTGAAAACGGCAAAAGGATATTTTAGAGATCGAATTTTATAATGAGGGAAAACTGATTTATGAGTACCCGTGATTTTAAAGCACAATTCGAGTTCGGATTAGAAAATCTCGGCAAGATTTTCAGTCAAATTCAAAAATTTTCGGCAAAAAGAAATTGATGAAATTGGTCAAGCAAATACTCGATTTTCATCCGTCTGTCAAGCAGGTTTTCCTGGACTTGATGGCCCAAGTGACGGATTTAGGTTGAGCCTGAGCTTGATAGGTCATTCGAAAAATCTCAGCGGAGATAAATCCATGCCCAACGTTATCGGCAAGCCCATTCCCCTCATCGATGGCCTGAAGAAAACCACCGGCGAAGGAATTTATACCGACGACATTAAAATGCCCGGCATGCTGGTCGGGAAAATTTTGCGCAGCCCGTTGCCGCATGCTCGCATTAAAAAGATCGACATTAGCAAAGCCGAAGCGCTGCCCGGTGTGCATGCTTTTGTCATTGGCAAAGAAGCGCCGAATACGTTTGGCGTGTTGCCCATCAGCGAAGATGAAACCGCGCTCGCCGTCGATAAAGCCATCTTTATCGGCGACAATATTGCGGCGGTCGCAGCGGATGATGAAGAAATCGCTTTGGCAGCTTTGCGTTTGATTGAAGTGGAATATGAAGAACTGCCGGAATATCGCAAGATCGAAGACAGCTTGAAGCCGGCGGAAGAGCTGATTCATCCCGGCACGGTCAACGGCACGAACATTCACAAAGAAGTCGATCAAAATTTTGGTGAGGCCAACGCGGCGCGCGTGCGCAGCACGTTCGTTCGCGAAGCACAATATGATTTTCTCGGCGTGACCCACGGTTTCACCGAGCCCCATTGCGTGATCGCACATTACGATGCCGACAATCGCATGACGATTTGGTCGGCGCAGCAAGTGCCGCATTATTTGCATCGCGCGCTCGCCCAGGTTTTGGAAATGCCCATGCACCGCATTCGCGTGATTCGGCCGATGGTGGGCGGCGCCTTTGGCGGCAAGAGCGATCCGTTTCCGCACGAAATGGTGGCCGCGTTGCTCTCGCGCAAATGCCGCCGGCCGGTGAAAATTCTGTTCGATCGCGAAGAAGTTTTCATCAGCAATCATGGCCGCCACCCCACCCAAACCAAAATTGCGATGGGCATGGATGAAACCGGCAAGCTCACTTTTCTCGATCTCAAAGCTCACATCGACGGCGGGGCGTGGGGCAGCTTCGGCGTGGTCACCACGTATTATAACGGCGTGCTCAGCATGGGGCCGTATGATATTCAAAATTTTCGTTACAGCGGCAAGCGCGTTTATACCAACAAAGCGCCTTCCGGCGCGATGCGCGGCCATGGCGCGGTCAATTCGCGCTTTGCGATGGAAACGGTGATTGATGAGCTGTGTGAAGCGGCGGATCGCGATCCCTGCGAGGTGCGTCTGCAAAATCTCCTGCCGGCGAATTGCAATACCGTGAACGGCTTTCGCATTACCAGCAACGGCACGCGTGAATGTATCGAGCGCGCGCGCCAGGCTTCGGAATGGGACAAAAAATTTCGCAAGCTGCCTTTCGGCCGCGGCCTCGGCGTCGCGTGCGGCTTTTATATCAGCGGCAGCGCGCATCGCATTCATTTCAACGAATTGCCGCAATCCACCGTCCATTTAAAAATAGACATGGACGGCGGCGTCACCGTGCATTGCATGGCCGCGGAAATCGGGCAGGGCAGCGACACCATGCTGGCGCAATGCGTGGCCGAGCCGCTGGGCGTGAAGCTCGATCGCATTCGCATTTTTTCCAGCGATTCCGATACGGACCCGATCGACCTCGGCTCTTATTCCAGCCGCGTGACCTTCATGGCGGGCAATGCGGCGCGTGAGGCCGCTCTCAATATTCGCACCAAGCTCGTGAACGCCGCGCAAGCGCTGACGGGCTATGCGGCCGAGGGTTTTGTTTTGGAAAACGAAGAAATCATTTATCAGCGTGATCCGCGCGTGCGCGTAACTTTCATGCAAGCGCTGGAAAAGGCGCTGGCCAACAACGGCGCCTTGATTGCAAAAGGCAAATACATGGGCCCGCCGCCGATCGGCGCCAAATTCAAAGGCGCGCGCGCCGGGCTCTCGCCCACGTATAGTTTTCAATGCTACATTGCCGAAGTTTCCGTTGACACCGAAACCTTCGCGCCGCGCGTGGAAAAAGTGTGGGCCGCGCACGATTGCGGCAAAGCGCTTAATCCGCTCGCCGTTGCCGGGCAAATCGAAGGCTGCATTCACATGGGACTCGGGCAGGCGTTGATGGAAGAGATGGCTTATAATCGCGGCAATATTTTGAGCGCGAATTTTTTGGATTATCGCACGCTCACGCCCATGCAAATGCCGGAAGTCGACGTCATCATCGTGGAAAGCGACGACCCCGAAGGCCCGTGGGGCGCGAAGGAAGCTGGTGAGGGGCCGCTGTTGCCGATTTTACCGGCGGTTGCCAATGCGATTTATGAGGCTATTGGCGTGCGCATGCGCAGCCTGCCGATGACGGCGGATAAAATTTGGAAAGCGGTGCACGACAAGCACGAGACGCGCAAGATCCGGCCGCGCGCCATGGCGGTTTAAAGAATTTTTTTGATGAGGGATATTATGCAGCAACGAATTTGGCTTTCGTACGATCTCGGCCTACGGGGAGATTATGAAGGTCTTTACACGTGGTTGGATGATCACAGCGCCAGAGAATGCAGTGATAATGTTGCCGCTCTCACATATGAATTCAAATCAAACTTGTTGAATGAAATCAAACGAGATTTGAGCAAGTCTGTTGAGCTCGACCACAAAAAAGATCGAGTTTACATCATCTATCCGGGAGATGATGGAAAGTACAAAGGAAGGTTTCTTTTTGGAAAAAGAAAAAGGGCGCCGTGGCAAGGCTACGCAATTGGAACTGCCGAGGGGGTTGATGAGTGATGCACGGTTGCGAAAATACGTGCTTGTTGATACTGGTTTCTGGTTCGGCTTGTGCGACGAGCACGATCAGCACCACGAAAAATCGCTTCGCGTCTTTGACATGGTTAAGCGTTTCCGGTTACTGTTTCCCTGGCCGGTTTTGTACGAAGTCTTGAATACCAGATTTATAAGGCATCAACCCCGCGTCATTCAGTTTGATGTTAAGCTGAGAGGCCTGGCGTTTGATTATATCGAGGACCAGGTTTATCGCCAAGCCGCTTATGAAGAAACCATGGCTCTTGCGCTTCCTGGTAAACGTCAGATCAGCTTGGTAGACATGGTGGTTCGCCACATGCTAGCTGATGTTAATCTTCGCGTGGATTATCTTGTCACTTACAATGATGGCGACTTCACGGATATTTGTAAAAAACGCAAGATTGAACTAGTAAATTAAGTTTGTACCTGAAAACATCATCATGAAGAAGAGACTTCGCAAGAAAAAACGTATTGATGAATTTCAAGAGTCGGGCTTTGAAGTACGGTTTCATTTTTCCGGGAATCTCTCGGTGAAAGAGCAAGAAGAGCTATTTGACGGTTGGATCGGAAATGCGGTTGAGCAAAATGATCTCTTGTTCGGCGGCGGTTTTGGCAATGGCGTTTGTGAGGGATTCGTCACTGTAGATAAGGCGCGAGGGTCGGCGACGGAGCAACATCGGCAAGTGGTTGAAGGTTGGGTGAAAACGAATCCCAAAATTTCGAGCTACACTGTTGGCCTGCTCGTTGACGCATGGTACGGCTGGTAGAAATTTTACATGATTGAGTTTTTGTTTGGGCAAATTTTTTCATTGCTCGAGCTGCTCAAGTCCGGGCACGGCCTGACGCATGGCTACGCCAATTTGGCCATTCACAAAGCGCTCGGCAGTGACGCAGGTTCATCCAACGAGGATGATTTGATCGTCGCTCAATATGCCGGCGCCAAGTCTGCGCTTCGCCCTGTTTATGATGCTTTGCTGGCGGAGATCAAGAAATTCGGCAGCGACATTGAAATCGCGCCGAAAAAGGCTTATGTGAGCCTGCGCCGCAAAAAGCAATTTGGCCTGCTTCAGCCTTCGACTGCCGATCGCCTCGACGTTGGGATCAATTTAAAAGGGCAACCCGCAAAAGGCCGGTTGGAAGTGTCCGGCAGTTTTAATGCGATGGTCAGCCATCGCGTGCGAGTGAGTGGTATAGGAGAGGTTGACAAGGAATTGATCGGATGGCTGCGCCAGGCATACGACGCGGCCTAAGGGTGGTCAGTTTTCTCATGCAATTGTTGCGCGAATTTTAAACTCACCCTGCAGCAAGAATCACTGTTCAAGAATTACAAATTTATGGTATCATGATCCTCCCTCGCTTTGAATATCATCAACCTCAAACCGTGCGCGAAGCCGTCGCTCTCGCGCAAACTTGCGACGGTGATTTTGATTTCATCTCCGGCGGCACGGATTTGTTGCCGAATTATAAAAACCGCTTGAACCCGCGCGCGCACGTCATCAGTTTGAGCGGCATTCCAGAGTTGTTTGAAATTTCAGCAGAAAGAATCGGCGCGATGGCGCGGTTGCAAGATCTTGCCAATCATGCGGCATTGCAGCGCGCCTTGCCGGTGATTCCGCAGGCGGCGGCCGCGATTGCCACGCCTTTGATCCGCGAGTCCGGCACGCTCGGCGGCAACATTTTGCTCGACACACGCTGCTATTATTTCAATCAAACCTGGTTTTGGCGCAATTCAAAAAATTATTGCTTGAAGGCTGACGGCGACGTTTGTTTGGTCGTGCCGCAGCATGAAATTTGTTATGCCACTTATTCCGGCGATCTCGCGCCCGTGCTGATGGCCTTGGGCGCAACCTTTGTGCTGATGGGGACGGAGGGCAAACGCGAAGTGCCCGCGGAAAAATTTTTCACGCACGACGGCATTACGCGGCATGTGAAACTGCCGGAAGAAATCCTCACGCAGGTGAGCATCCCTAAATCCGCGCAAGCTTTGCGCGCGGATTATCAAAAGCTCAGCGTGCGCGACGCCATGGATTTTCCCCTGCTGGGCGTGGCCATTGCATTAGATTTGAATGAAAGAACTATTGCGAGTTTGCGCATTGCCTTGACCGGTGTGGCGACGACGCCGCTGCTTTTCGACGAACTGACACAAAACCTCATCGGCGATCAATTGACGGAAGATCTGATCGAGGGCCTGGCTGAGGATATTATGAATCAAGTGACGCCGTACCGCAACGTGGCGCTTTCGCCGCAATATCGCAAAGCCATGATCGCGGTTTACATCAAAAGATTGCTACGGCAGTATTGAGCAGTGAGGGTTTAATAATTGGTTCTAGGTTGATCTGCGTGGGTTAAAATGTCATTTGTAAGAATCAGACTGTGTGAAAACGTCATTGCGAGCGCAGCGAAGCAATCCCGATGCGTGCACGTATTGGATTTAGAGATTGCTTCGCTGCGCTCGCAATGACAAATTCGAGCATTTTCACACAATCTGAATCCTTTTTCATCTCGAGCAGGGCTTTAGATGGTCACGGAGAATTATTAATCCGCAACCCTTTGAATAAAAGAGGTGCCACTTGTACAAGCCAGGCGGGACGGTTTTCATCGCCAAAAAAAAATCCAATTCCGGCGACCGCGACAGCGTGGTGCACGATCGTGAGCCGATGTTGGTGATCGACTATCACGACGACAAATTCGATGCCCGGGGCTATCTCGTCATCGACATGCTGGTCAACGGCGTCGCGGGCGGCGGCTGCCGCATGAAGCCGGGCCTGGCGCGCGCGGAAATGATCACGCTGGCGGAAACCATGACGCGCAAGTTCACGCTGATCGAGCCGCATATCGGCGGCGCGAAATGCGGGATTGATTTCGATCCCACGCGCCCGGAAAAGCTGATCGTGATGCAGCGCTTCTTCGAATATATCCGCAGCTTTTTGTTCAATTGCTACGTCACCGGCGCGGATTTGAATACCAATGAGCACGAAATCATTGCCTGCACCAAAGCGATAGGCTTGCCCTGCCCGCAATATGCCCTGGCCAAAAGCCTGGGGCAGGAAGAACGCCGCATTCAAAGATTTTATGAGGGCATCGGTTTATCGGTGAATGGGCGCGTGAACCTGGTGATGAACGACGCCGCCACCGGCTTCGGCATTTGCGCGGCGGCGCAACGCGTGGTTGCCCCGCAGTCTTTACGCGATTGTTCCATTGCCCTGCAAGGGTTCGGCAACGTGGGCGGCAGCGTTGCCAAGTTTCTGTTCGATCGCGGCGCGAAGATCGAAGCCTTGAGCGATCGCTTCGGCACGGTTTATTGCAAAGACGGTTTGGATATCGACTTTCTTTTGTCCCAGCGCGATGAACGCACCAAAGCGGTGTTTCCGGTTTTACACAATCGTGCGCAATGCCCGGCAGGTTACGAATTGCTCGCGGATACGGAGGCGATTTACGGTTTTGGCGCGGACGTGTTTATTCCCGTGGCGGACAGCGGCATCATTACTGAAAAAAATTACAGCCACATTCGCGCGCGCCATATCGTGTGCGGCGCCAACGCGCCATTTGCTTCGATGGAAATCGAAGAGCGCCTGTTTGATTTGGGAAAAATCGTGGTGCCGGATTTCATCGCCAATGCCGGCACGGCAGCATTGTACAATACTTTAATGAAAGAAGAGGGCCCGGTTTCGGTGGCGAGTTTGCGCCAAAGCATCGAAGATCAAATCGGCAAAGCCACGGCAGAAGCGCTGGACAAATCCAGCCGCGAAAAAATCTCCCCCCGCACTGCCGCAGAAATCATTGCGGCGGAGAAAATCAATGCTTATCCGTCGCAATATCTGACGACGATTTCAAAGCGCTGGCAGTAGCGCTTTCATGTACAAAACGAGCGAAGCCGGACTTTGCAGCGCCGGCAGTGATAGAAAGCTTTAGCATTAAATAATGCCTCTTTTTATCCTCCGATTGGCAAAGTCCGGATTGCCCGTTATCCGTTATTCAAGGAAATGCGCGCATCGTTTTCGCTCTGAAAAAAGCATTGTGCTTTCGTTCTAGTGGTGTTATATTTTCATCGAACAAGGAGGGCGCGGTGCAAAAAGAGTATATTTGTGATCGCTATGGCCATGAAATTTATATCACGGAAGAACGTTGGGAACATATTCAACAAGAGCATCCAGATATGGTTGGCTATTACCAGCACGTGCTTGAAACGCTGCGGCTCGGCAAACGAACGCAAGATGATTTGGAAACGAGCAAATATTTCTATGTAAAACCTTTCCAAGATTTGGTTGACTTCAATAACCACGTCATCGTTGTGGTCAAGTTTGCTCGAACCAAGGATGAGTTCGGACGGGAAGTTCCCAACAACTTTATTCTAACCGCGTACCAAAACTTTTTTTGATGGTGACTGCCATGTCTATGGATCGAATTATTCTTTCTTATCAACGCGAAGACGATATCTTGTACGTCACGTTCGGACAGGAGGGGCGAAAAGGCACGGGGATCAATCTGCACAACAATATTTTGTT
>Ga0247727_10007676_pt1 | contig 20399 bp, 18 predicted proteins | sample WisWelCaveWW1625_FD_202498 | JGI IMG/M metagenome (GOLD analysis project Ga0247727, IMG submission 202498) | Biofilm microbial communities from Wishing Well Cave, Virginia, United States - WW16-25 | ecosystem: Environmental > Aquatic > Deep subsurface > Groundwater > Cave microbial mat | place... | reverse complement strand
AATGACTTTCGGCAAATCATTCGCGAGCTGCTGCCCAAACGGGAATTGTTTATTTGCGCGCTCGATTGGTTCCGTTGTTTGAATGCCGCAGATTTTTTTGAAGACACCGGCGACCACGCCGGCGAATTAGAAACAAGCCTGATGCAATTTTTAACGCCGGATTTGGTTCTGCCGCTTGCCGAAGCCGGTGATGGCCAAACCCGCAAGTTTAAAGTGCGGGCCTTGCGCGAAGGCTGGGCGTGGACGCAACGCGAGTGGATGAAAGCAACCAAAGACACCGGCGTGGGGAATCCACAGGCTGCGACGCCGGAAAAGGGGAAACGTTACTTTGAAGCGGTGACGAAAAAGATTGCGGGATTTTTAGTGGAATTGGCCAAAGCCGACGTACGTGACCTTTATGAATGATATTCCAAAACAAACCCTCGCTCTCGAAGCTTTGGTCAAGCGCAGTTTCAACTATTACACCAACATGGTTGACGCGAACGGCGTACCGTATTTCAATATTTTTTGGACGGATCCCGCCGAGGCGGCGCATGACTGGCCGGATTCCGGCGACGTGACGGCGCGGCAACTGCAAGCGGTGATCATGGCGCGGCACATGACGGGCGTCGCGCTGCCGATTGAAAAAATTTGGCGCCAAAAAATTCTTGCTCAGCTCAACTCGCAAACGGGTCTGATTCATCGACCCAACACGCACTATTCGCAGGGTGATGAAGGCGTGAGTGTGATCGGCGACCAAGCGCTGACGCTTTACGCGTTGGTGACGGCTTATCTCGATAACGCTGATCCCGGCCTGCACAAGGCGATTCAGAAGATGTTGGAAGGATTGCAGCAGCGTTATGAAAACAGCACAGAGGCCGTGAGTGCATTGACACATGGATTTATTATCAAGAGTCTGATGGTTTGCGCGCGTCTAATGCATTCGGACCTCGCGTTGCACCTGGCTCAATCTTTGGTGAAAAAAGTTTTTGCCGATCCGCAGATTTTTCCTCCTGCAAATATCTTTCCGCGTGGCGCGCACATGCACACTTATTTGCGTACGCTGGTTGGCGCAGCCGATTATGCGGTTTACACGCATGCCTCGAATCTCCTCGGTCGCGTCGAAGCCCTTTACCGTCATGTCAAGTCATTGACCACACGTTTCGGCTTTCTGCCGGAAGTGATGGAACGGCAGGGTGACATCATCTCGTGTGAAACATGCACGATTATGGATTATCTCGGCCTCGCGGTCACACTGGCGAATCACGACCATCCGGAATATTGGGGCGACGTTGAGAGAACGGTGCGCAATCATTTGATCGAGAGCCAGGTGCGTGAGGCCTCATGGCTACATTCGGATTCGAGTCGGTCCGACACCGCACAATTTACATGGCGTGACCTCGACAAACGCATGGTTGGTGGATATGCCGGCTGGAGCTCGCCGAATCACATTCTTGCCGCCGGTGAGACTTTGCCGTGGGGCGGGCCGGAGTTGCGTGGAAAAATTCGCGCCTTCCAAAATTGTTGCGGCGGTTCCGGCACACATGCGTTTTTTATCGCTTGGAAAAATGCCGCGCGTTTTACGAACGGCACGCTATCGGTGAATTTGCATCTCGATAAACTCTTGCCGCAGGCCGAGATTCGTTGCTATCAGCCCTATCAAGGTTTGCTCACGATTCAGTTAAAAGAATCCAGCCAAGTCAAAGTTCGCGTACCAGATTTTGTCAAACCCACTGCGATCAAAGTCGAATCGACTTCGTCAAATGTTGAGTTCAAAACGCTGGGAAATTTTCTTGATCTCGGGCCGCAAAGAGCCGGCGACACGATTCGCGTAACGTATCCGCTGCCGATTTTTCAGGAGGAGATCAGTGTCGGCAATCCCGGCTTTCGGCAATATCGCTATCGCGTGACGTGGAAAGGCGATACCGTTGTGAAAATGGAGCCGCTGGAAAATGAGTTTGCCTCAGGCTATTCCGATTTCGACCAAAAAGAGGTTGCCTGTTTTTATGGCAAGGACGGCCCCGGCGAGCTTTATCAACGCGGATATTTGTTGATTGACGCCGCACCGGAGTTAAGCCCCATCCATCTGGATGATGGAACGTTGGATTTTTGGCATATTGGAAATAACCATTGAGTGTTAACCGTCACAATACTCCTAAACGAGCAGGAGCAATGAACATGAGCAACAATCTCGAAATCGCGAAGCACTATGTGGCCGCTATTGAGCAGGGTGTTGAAACCGAAAAGCTGGCGGATTTCTTTGCCGCCGATTTTGTAGACACCGAGTTTCCCAACCGGCTCTCGCCGAACGGTGTGAGACGCGATCTGGCGGCCCTTCTCGAGGCCAACCAACAGGGCAAAAAAGTAATGTCAAGCCAACAGTACGAAATCAAAAATGCCGTGGCCAGCGGTGACTTGGTTGCACTCGAAGTGTTGTGGACGGGAACATTGGCGGTTGCATTTGGCTCAATACCTGAAGGCGGCCAGATGCGCGCGCATTTTGCAGTGTTCTTAGAGTTTCGAGAGGGAAAAATCGTTGCCCAACGCAATTACGATTGTTTCGAGCCGTGGTAAGCAGCTCAATAATTATGAAATCAGACACAAAATGAAATTATTTCCACTTCAAAAGATTGCTGCTGGGCTTTGGCTCTTTATACTGTGGCATGAAGAGTCTTTCGCCCAACCCGAAACGATTTACATGTCCGTGCGCAGCTCGCGGCAGACGCGGCTGAATGTGAGCGATAATCCGACGATAGGATTTTTTTTGAGCCGCGACGCCGGCGCAACATGGGAACACAAAGGCTGGCGCGATCAGATCAAAGTTTTTTATACCGAAGCCGGCATTGATGGAACTTTGTGGTCGGCGTGCGGCAACGGCGTTTTGCGTTCGACTGATGGCGGCGCGACTTGGAAAATCACCACGGGCTGGGAAGTGACGGAAGTGCTCAAAGTCAAAGTCGATCCGCGCGATCCTGATATCGTTTATGCGGCGACGGCTTATGGCATTTTCAAAACCTCCGATAAAGGCAAGAGCTGGCAGGCGAAGAACAAAGGTCTGGACAACACGTTTGTGTCCGACCTCGTGATTGACCGCACGAATAGCGCGCGCGTGCTCGCGGCAACGGAAGGCGGAATTTATATTAGCACCCATAAAGGCGAGAGTTGGGCGCCGGCGGCGTTGCGTGGAAAAGGCGTGCGCACGATTGCGCAAGATCCGTTGCGGGCAAAAAGATTCTGGGCGGGCACGGAAGATGACGGCGTGTTTCTTTCCAATAAAAAGGGGGAGCGCTGGCAACCGGCCAATAACGGCGCGTCGCTCACCACGGTTTATGCGATTGCGATCGACCCGAAAAATTCAAACTTAATTTATCTCGGGACACATGAAGGTGGCGTGTATCGGTCGACGGACGGTGGTAGAAGTTGGACGCAGCGTAGCGACGGCATGAAGAACTCCGTCGTTCACGCGCTGGCGATTCTGCCGTCAAATCCACAAATCATTTTTGCCGGTACGATCAATGGCGGGCTGTATCGCAGTGCGAACAGCGGCGATTCCTGGGAATTCAACAGTCAACTGGATGGGCAAGTGTGGGGGCTGTCGATAAAGTGACGTCTTGTTATGTTTAGCTTTTCTTAAAATCAAGCACCACTCGCATGTCATCCCGCAGGGATCTTGTTTATATCTAGCATCAGTGCTTGAGATGAACAAGAGGCCTCCGGCATGACATATTGTTTGGAAGCACAGGCTTTATCCGTGGGTCTCTTCAATCAGTGGAAGGGAGAACAAAGTTCCGTTCGGGCCGAATTTTGGGTTGTTCGTTTCTTCAAATTTTTTTGAGGGAATCTTGCTCATCGCCCGCTCCGTCAACGCCGTGATGGTGAGTGAGGGATTGACGCCCGGATTGGCGGAGATCATCGAGCCGTCGCAAACGTACATATTCTCGTAGCCAAACACGCGGTTGTCTTTATCGATCACGCCTTCAAATTTATCTCTTCCCATCACCGCGCCGCCCAAAATATGCGCCGTCGTTGGAATTCCTAACAGCGTCTCTGTTGATAACGCCGTCGGTTTGCCGTTGACGATTTTGGCGTAGCGTTCGGACAAGGCTTTCGCTTCGGGAACAAACGCGGTGGGCGCGGCGCCGGTATCGAGTGAAGATTTCATGCCGAACATTCCCCGCGAAAAACGCAGCGTGCTGTCGATGGTTTGCATGAAGAGCAAAATCTGCGTGCGCTTCGACCAGTCGTCGACGAAATACGTTTTTAAATTTTGCGCCGGATACTTGACGATATCGATAAAAATTTTCCCCATTCGCGTCAACGCATTTCCGCCGGGCGCCAGCGGCGACATGAAGAGCCGCCAGAAACCGGAACCGGCGGAATAGCGCACCGGCTCGAAATGGCTGTACTCGTCGGTGTGCAGAATGGAACCGATGGCAATGCCTTCCGAGAAATTTTTTTTCTTGTCAAACGTCGTCACGCCGATCAAGCTTTCCGAGTTGGTGCGAATTCCTATTCCAACTTTATCCGAGAGATTGGGCAGCGACGAGCGTTGCAGTTTTAAAAGCAAATTCACCGTCCCCAACACGCCGCCCGCAAACACCACGCCGCCACAGGTCAATTCGCCTTTGGTTTTATAAAATGCAGTCGAGGCTTTCCATTTGATCCGATAACCTTGTGCGCCATTTCCTTGATTGAGTGGAATCACGTCATAAACTTCGGATTCGGCCTGAATGGTCGCGCCGTTTTGTTGCGCCAAATATAAATAATTTTTATCGAGCGTGTTTTTGGAATTGTGGCGGCAGCCCAACATGCAGCCGCCGCAATAAATGCAGCCGGTGCGCGTCGGGCCGTTGCCGTTGAAATAAGGGTCTTTCACGGTCACGCCCGGTTCGCCAAAATAAACGGCGACATTGGTTTTGTTAAAATATTCTTCTTTGCCGATTTCCCGCGCCAATTGTTGCAGCGCCAGATCGCCGATTTCCAAACGCGGATTGGGCGTGGCGCCGAGCATCCGGAGGGCGAGTTGATAAAACGGCTGCAATTCTTTTTCCCAATTCGCGAGATGCGCCCACGTTTCGGCGGTAAAGAACTTTGGTTTGGGCACGGGCAAGGTGTTGGCATAAACCAGCGAGCCGCCGCCCACGCCGACGCCGGATAAAATCGCGACATGACGAAAGTAGGTCAGTTTGAATAACCCGAAAAAACGCAGCGCCGGTAGCCACAGCCACTTTTTCAAATTCCAGTTGGTTTTGGGAAAATCTTTCGCCGTCAGCCATTTGCCTTTTTCGATAACCAAAACTTTGTAGCCCTTTTCGGAAAGGCGCAACGCTGAAACCGAGCCGCCAAAGCCGGAGCCGATGATGATGTAGTCGTAGTCAAAACTGTTTGGTGAATACATAAAATGATCACGCCGTAGAATTGAGTTCGTCCAGCAACGCCAGAATTTCAGCATTGCGCGGGATGTCGCTCATGCTGTGGCCGTAATGCGCAAAGCGGACGCGGCCTTCTTTATCGATAATGACCTGTGCGGGCATGCGGCCCAGCTTGAATAAGTTGACTTCCTGCCCGTACAATTTGAGCACGCGATGCTCCGGATCCGGCAGGCCGATAAACGGCAATTGATGATTCGCCCAGTAAGCCGCAAAAAGTTTTTTGGGTTCCGGCCCGACGACAATAACCTCGGTTTCGCGTTCGACAAAGTTGTGATAATCGCGGCGCAACTGCGCCATGTGCTGTTCGCAAAACGGTCAGAGAAAACCGCGATTGAAAACCAGCACGACGTTTTTCCTGCCGCGCAATTCGGCGAGCTGCACGGGTTCATCCTTGAAATCGTTCAAAGTGAAATCAGGCGCCGGCGTGTTGAGTTGGACTTTAGACATTTTGATTATTGGGATTGATGGAGTATTGGAATTCATCAATCCCATACTCCACCAATCCATCACTCCAGGTTTTATCTGTTCCGGCCATATTGCTCGTGGCTCGACACCCAATCCGACGACGAGATCGCCGCGGCCAATGAGATTTCTCCCGCCAACACGGTGCCCGCGATAATTTCGGCTAATTTGTTGACCTTGCCTTTGCCGGTGCATCCCAATAATTCGAGACACTCGCGCTGCGTCGCCAACCCGGTGCCGCCGCCGTAGGTTGCGACAATCAAAGATGGAATCGTGATCGAAATGTACAAATCGCGTTCGGGGGTCAGCTCGGTATAAATAATTCCCGCCGACGATTCCGCCACATTCGCCACATCCTGTCCGGTGGCAATGAACATCGCGGTGATCGCATTCGCCGAGTGCAAGCCGTTGTTGTTGGCGCCGGAAAGAATCGCGCCGATATTGGCGATGCCGTTGTGATACGTCAAACTCTCCGGCTCGACGCGCATGTGTTGGATGAGCACGTCGCGCTTGATCGTCGCTTCGGCGGTGACGCGCTTGCCGCGCGTGCGCATGATGTTGATCTGCGAGGCTTTTTTGTCGGTGGCGAAATTCGATTCGAGAAAAAAATGCGCGATGCCCTCGTAGTTGTCGATCATCCAACTGCATGCCGCAAACGTCGCGCGCCCCACCATGTTTTGTCCGGCGGCATCGCCGGTTTGAAAATTGAAACGTAAAAAAACAAATTTGCTCGCCAAATACGGATCGACATATTGCAGCTTGGCGATGCTCGACGTGGCTTCCGCTTCTTCGCGAATCTTGTCCATATTCGCCTCGACCCATTTCACGAAGTCACGGGCGGCGCGGGCGTCGGCAAACACAAACACCGGCGCGCGCTGCATCGCATCGCCGACGACGCTGCACTTCACGCCGCCACAGAGATTGAGCAGCTTGATGCCGCGATTGTACGACGCCACCAGCGTGCCCTCCGCCGTCGCGAGTGGAATGAGAAATTCGCCCTTTGCATGCTCGCCATTTATGGTGAGCGGCCCGGCAAAACCGAGCGGCACTTGCGCGACGCCGGTGAAATGCTCGCAGTTGCCCTTGACGGTATGCGGGTCGAAGGAAAATTTGGTGACATGATCCAGTTTGGCGCCGGTGATTTGCTCGACAAATTTTTGGCGCTTACGGATGATCTCGGGCGAATAATCGTCGTCCAGTTGGCGCGGAATGCGAATGAGATTCTCCTGCGTTTCCGAAATCGCATCGTCGACTTTCAGCGTCAGCTTGCCGAAGGGTTTGGTATCAAATTCGATTTCGATGTGATGCTTGCCTTCCACCAGCGCGTCGATTGGCGCGAGCACGTCAATGATCTGGCGCAGCGGGAAATTCAGCGGATTTTTCGGCGAGATTTGATCGAGTGTGAGAATCTGGCCGTTGCCAAGATCGAGCGAGAGCGCGGATTTCGGCGCGGCAACGCCGTCGATTTTGAGGCCATGCACGGCGGTCAGCGTTGCGTCGCTGAGGCGGTTCTTCAGCGAAAATTTGACGCCGCCCTCGACATTTTTCAAGCTGCCGAAGGTGTAAAGCTGCTTGAGCACGAGACTGGGAATCAACATATAGGCTCCTTTGGTCGATAAAATTATTTTTTAATTCTAAAATTTTTCATTGACATTGCATACAAAATTTGGTATATTACCACCGTTACATCTACCCCCCCCGCCTTTTCGAAGACGGGGCGCGAGGCCGTAACTGCGCAAGCGGTTGCGGCCTCTGCTTTTTCGGGACTGCCTATGAAAACAAACCTCTACATCGACGGGTTCAATTTCTATTACGGCGCCTTGAAGGGCACACCATATCGGTGGTTGAACATTGCCAGGCTTTGTGAACAGCTCTTGCCGAAAAATCAAATCCACAAAATAAAATATTTCACGGCTAATGTCAACGCCCGCCCCAATGATCCGGATCAGCACATCCGGCAACAAACTTATTTTCGCGCCCTTCGGACTATCCCTCATGTGGAAATTATCTTGGGTCATTTCCTTACACAAAAAATTTTCATGCCTTTGGCAGGACAACCTGCCGGCCATCCGAAATACGTACGGGTTGTCAAAACCGAAGAGAAAGGCTCCGACGTTAATCTGGCCGTGCACTTGTTGAATGACGGCCACAAGCGCGATTACGAAGTTGCCGTTCTCATCACCAACGATTCCGATTTGCTGGAAGCCGTCAGAATCGTGCGGCAGGAATTGAATCTTCCCGTCGGCATTCTCAATCCATACAATCGACCGAGCCACGTGCTCTTGCAGCACGCTTCATTTATCAAGCCGATTCGCAAAGGGGTTTTAGGCGCCAGCCAGTTTCCGCACAAGCTCACCGACGATAACGGGGTTTTTCATAAGCCCGCCTCGTGGTAAATGAAATTCATCTTTTATTCGATTTTTAACTCCGGCGAAAACTCCAGCGTGATATGCAAGCGCATCGCGTCGCGTTCCAAAGTCAGTTGGTGAAAACCTTCTTCAATATTCGGCGCGATGCGAAAAAGAAAATCTTGTTTGCCGATGGCCAGCGGAATCGGCGGCAGCGCGTTGATTTTTTTTCGCGTCTCGTCCAGCACGTGGCCGAGATCGAAGGTCAGCGATTTGCTGAGATTCGGAATGAAGCTTTTGTTCATCAGATCGCGCAGAATGCTCTCGATGAATTTCGGCGCGATGGGGAACTCGACGTCTTTGATTTTTGCCTGCTGCAAAACCAGCTTGCTGTCGATGATCACCGGCGTGCAGACTAAAACCAATTTCGTGCCGCCGAATTTGAATTCGCCGCCGGGCGTCAAAACGATTCTGCCGGCGAGCTGCATGGAAATTTGCACTTGATTGCCGCCTTCGTATTTGAACGCGAGCTGGACGGCGCTTACCGGATCGGTCGCGTGCTGCGCATATTTGATGCGCTTAAAGAATCTTATTTCACCGGGCACTAGTTGAATAATGATTTTCGGCGGCACGGGTATTTCTTTGTAATCGAGTTTCAGCGCAAGTTGAACCTTGGCTTGATGCATGCGTCATCTCCTTGCAGGCGCCGCCTTACGGGCGGGCCGAAGTCCGCGCCACAAAATGGGAATCCAGCCGAGGATAGGCAGAAAAAAAAAGAAGTTGATCGGGCGCCGTAAAAATGCTTTGAGGCCGGAAAGGAAATCCAATTTCCACGGTCGTGTGTCTTTCGCCTCGAAGCGCCGCTCAAATTCGGCGAACAAAGAGGCCCAGAAAAACGGAATAAAATAAGGAAATTTTTTGATATTGCCGCGGCAGACGGCAAAAAATTCCCTCGCCGCAAAAGGCTGCGCGCCATATTGGCTCGCGGCCTCGCTCAATTCTTCCTGCATTTGTTTATGCACGATCGCGGTAACGTGACGCACGTCGTCCTCGGTAATTTTCGCAATCGGTTTGTCGATGATTTCATACGGCTTGAGGCGCTTGCCCATAACATACGTCAATTTCGCCGGAAAACCAAAATAAAACAGCCACGGCTGCAAGGGGATGAGAAATGTCATAAAACCGACGGGCAAAAAGGGGATGCCGATTTTATTCACCAAGGCATTCAACTTCGGCGCGCTATACGCAAACGGATTGATATACTCGCCGTTGACGGTGGCGAAGGGAATGATGTCGGTTTTATATTTCAGGCTGATGCGAATGAACGAGGTGGCGAGGCGCTGCAATTGATAGCGTTTGTTGAAGCCTTTGCCGATGCCGGGCACGCCTTCGGGATAAACCAGAATCTGCGAGTCGCGATAATACATCATGGTTTCAAAGTTCAGCAGCGAAGCGAGGATGCTGCCGGCGCGCCGCCAAAGGTTCGTCACCAAAAACGGATTCATCAACGTGGATTGCGACAGCATCGGCGAGCTGAGCGGACGCACGGCTTGGCTCAGTTCAAAATTATTGCGCTTGAATAAAAGCGTGCTAAACATGATGCCGTCCCACGGAAACGCCATGCCGGAATGATTGCTGGCAAAAATCAGCGGGCGCTCCGGATTGTTGCGCTCCGGAAACGCTTCGAACCCGATGAACTGCGAACGAAAATAATATTGATCGAGCGGCTCGAGCACGTGCTTGATCAATTCGACGGCAAAGTCGCGCTCCATAAATTCGGTGTAGATTTTTTGGTTCGCTTTGATCTCGGGCGTGAGCTCGGGTTCGGAGAAGGTGATCATCGAATACGATTCCTCGTCAAAAGTTTTGCGCCGACAATGGGCTTGATTTTTCGCAAAAAGTATATTAGCTTTTATTTAGCCCAAAAGCGAGGAAAATTCGTGTGTTTTAAATTTGCACCAACTCATATTCGCTCGCCTCAACCTGCGCCATCTCGCGACGGAATTGCCGGAGCAAGCGCGGATACAACGTAGTGACTTTGCCATTCGAATTAAGATACCAGCTCTTGCAGCCCGAAGTCCAAACCGTGCCGTCGAATTGCCGTTGCAACGCTGCGTTATAAGCGCGTTGGACTGTTGGCTTCACATCTAAATAGGCCTTCTCGCCTTGCGACTCCAGTAAAGCAATATAAGCGATGACGTAATTCATCTGCGCCTCCATCATTTGCAGGACTGAAGAGTGCCCCAGCCCGGTGTTTGGCCCCAGCAGAAATGCTAAATTGGGAAAGCCCGACATCGTCGTGCCTTTGTGGGCCTCTAAACCGGTGCGCTGCCACTCGCTAAAAAGCTCTCGTCCGTTTCGGCCGATAATTTTCATCTCGGTGATAAAGTCCGCCACTTCAAAGCCGGTTGCAAGAATGATCGTCTCGACGCGATGCTCCTTTCCATCGCGAGTGCGGACGCCGGTCGGGGTGATTTCGTCAATGCCCGCGGTTTCCAAATAGACATTTGAGCGATTGAACGCCGGCCAGTAATCATCGGAGACTAAAATGCGTTTGCAGCCGTATTGATACGCCGGGGTGAGTTTGCGGCGAAGCTCGGAGTCATGAACTTCTCTTTCTAATTTTTTGAGACTTTGTTTGGTAAAAAATTGGTGCAACACGGTGTTGCCAATAAACAGCCGGCCGCGGAACTCCAAAAACGAATATAATAAGGCTCGAATAAATTTTTGCAACACCGGAAACGTTTGCAGCCATTTTTTAAAAAATGGAGGAATCTCCCGATCAAAGCGATCACTCACCCACGCGGCGTTACGCTGAAATACAATGAGGTGCGCAACTTCCGGCGCGATGGTGGGCACAATTTGAACGGCGCTCGCCCCCGTGCCAATTACCGCCACGCGCTTGCCTTGGAGAGAGTAGCTTTTATCCCAATGCGCCGAGTGCAGCTTCTTGCCTTGAAACGAATCAATGCCGTTGAGGTCGGGTAACTTTGGGCGGCTAAAAGGCCCAACCGCCGCGATAACGATGCGGACGGTCGTGGTGTTGCCTTGACGGTCGGTTAGTTTCCAAAATCCTTCCTGTTCAACAAATTCATAATGGACGATTTCCATATTATAACGAATATGTTTTTCCAGATCATTTTTTTGCACCACCTCTTTCATGTATTCCCAGATTTCGGATTGTGAAGAGTACATTCTGGTCCAATGCGGATTCGGCGCGAAAGATATGGAATAGAGAGGCGACGGCACATCGCAAGCGCAGCCCGGATAAATATTATCGCGCCACGTGCCGCCGATTTCCGCCGCCTTTTCAAAAATCACAAAAGAATGGCGATTTGATTGTTGAAGCCGGAGAGCGGCAATGATGCCTGCAAAACCCGCTCCGATGATGCCGATTTGAAAATCCGCTTGCATATATATTCTTGTGAAAATAACTTTTGTAGTAGACCCTTCAGGGTCAGGATGTTCATTCGGTGTGTGTGCCTGAAGGCACTACGACGAAATTCTCTTTCCTCGATTTTCCCGGTATGCCAAAAACCTGGTCGCTGATTTTTCTCAATAGATTGATATAAGTTACCGGCAGCAGGCGAATCAGCGCCGCAAGGAATTTCGCATCGATGCCGATCAGCAAACGCGCTTGACCTTTTTCCGCCGCGTCCAGAATTTGCCGGGCGGCGTCTTCGGGTCGAGTTCGCGCGTTGGCAGCAAATTTTTGCGCGGTTTCGATTTTATCTGTTAGCGTTATATAGTCGCCTGCCATCCTTGCATTTTCCGCAATGTTGGTTTTCACGCCGCCCGGATGCACGCTGGTCACTTTGATGTTGGTATCGAACAATTCCACGCGCAGCGCCTCGTTGAAACCGTGCACCCCAAATTTGGAAGTGCAATATGCCGATTGAAAGCGGACGCCGCCTAAACCGAAAATGCTGGACACGTTGACGACATGTCCAGCGTTTTGCGCCAGCATATAAGGCAGAAAAGCTTTGGTCAGGCGAATGACGCCGTAAAGATTGACGTCGAGCAACCATTCAAAATCCGGCAAGGGCGTCGCCGCAAACGGCCCTGCCGCCAAAGCGACGCCGGCATTGTTAATTAAAAACAATTTTTTATTTTGCAAAGTCGGTATCACGGCATCGGCAAAGACCTGAATATCGGCAGCGTTGGACACATCCAAAGGCCTGATTTGAATTTCATGCTCATCGGCTTTTGCCAGCATTTGCGTTTCTGTAAGTCCGCTTTCATTTATATCGGTCGCAATGACTTGACTCCCCCGTTCGGCGGCTTGGATTGCAATGTATCGCCCCATTCCGGAGGCTGCACCGGTGACAATAGTTATAGAGTTTTTCATTTTAATGTCGGTTACACAGTGCGTCAGAACCACTTGACTTTCATGACGCGTTGTGCTATATTGGAGGTTGAATACAGAACGAAATGACCATTAAGATATACTAATGTTCTTCAAAAATCAAGAGAAAATTAGATTTTTGAGCTTAGTTTTCGAGTAAAAATTTTTATGCAAAATATTACGCACTGCGTCAAAAAAGATTTGACTTTTATGACGCAGTGTGTTATATTGTAAGCGAGGTTAAGAATGAACCGGATGATCAAACGCTACGAAAATCGCAAACTCTACGACACCGAAGATCGGCAATACGTTTCGTTCGACGATATTGCCACACTCGTGCGGCGAGGGGTGGATGTGCAGGTTGTCGACAACACGACGGGTGACGATATCACCACCCAAACCTTGACCCAGGTAATTTTTGAAGAAGGGAAGAAAGGGCGAAACCCGTTGTCCAAAGATATGCTGCACGATATGATTCGCTTCGGCAACACGCTGATCGACGGCGGTATTCAGCAGGTGCGTCATGGGCTGAATATGTTGATGCCCAATTCGCTCAACAAACTTTTTGGCGCGACGAACGCGGCGGAGGCGGATAATCTGAAACAACTCAAAGAGAAAGTGGAATCTCTGGAGACGATTATCAAAAGGCTGGTCAGGGAAAAGCTGGGGGAACAGCCGGGAAATTCGAAACCGAAGAAGTGATAATTAATTTAAACCCGGAGTGCGAAACCCGCGGTCGCAGACTAAAGTTTGGCACTCCAGAATACTTGAAAGGAGAGTTAAAATGACGATGGAAAAAGAAACGCTGAATCATACTGCCGAAGAAAAAGGCACGCTTGAGGTGTTGCAAGACGGCATTTCCAAAACTGCCCGCGAGATTTGGTTAGCGGGTTTGGGCGCGTTGGCGACCGTCGATAAAGAAGGCACGAAGTTGTTCAACAACTTCGTCGCGCGTGGCCGCGAAGTGGCCGAAGCCGAGAAAGCGGCGAAGATGAATGGCGAACCGGCGCCGACTTACGTGAGCGAGAAAAAAGACCAGCTCGCGCACGAAGTTTATTCCAAGTTGGAAAGCGCTGCGGGCTACGTTCGCCGCAAAGTCAACGAGATTTCCGAGGCGACGCCGGAGACGCCGCGCGATGAAATCAAGACGCTGACCGAGAAAGTCGAGCAGTTGACCCAAGCGGTGGCAACGCTCGTGCAGAAGATGGATGAAGGCGCGAAGGTTGGCGCGAAGAAAACGGCCTAATTCGGCTCTCGAAGTAAAGTGGTGAAAGAAAAAGCTGCCGTTTGCCGGCAGCTTTTTCCATATTTCGAATGCCGGTGGATTATTGTGAAGGATTCAGGATGAATTTTTTAAAAAGTTAGCGGTCATTCTGGAAGAATCTTTTTTATCTCCAGCAAGCGCTTTGAATTTAAAAAGATTCCTTCTGGCTGAATGATATGGATATACCGCGAGTTTGATTTAAAAAATCATTCACGGATGGCGGAATCAGTCAAACCCATGCCAATCGTCAAGCCGGAAAAAATTGTATTATCTTCCGAGGCGCAACAGCAGACGAACCGCAAATACGACAAGGCCATGCGCGACGCTTTGCACCCGTCGTTGTTCCGGCGCAGCGTCGTCTATCGGCTCTGGCTGTTCTACCGGCACCTCCTCGGGCTGATCGTCGGGGGTTATCTGGCCTATGTTGACAATCTTTTTTCTTACAAAAAAAGTTTTTTTCGTTTCGCTTTCGCGCGCGTGACGGCGTTTTTTCTGCGCCCGTTGCTTAAAAAAGAATTGCGCCGCCAGCCGTTTGAAGTGCAATTGCGCTGGCGGTTGGAAATGTTGGGGCCGACCTATGTGAAGCTCGGCCAAATCATGGCGATTCGCGAAGATATTTTGCCGAAGAAAATCACCGAAGAACTGAAGCGCCTGCTGGATCGCCTGCCGCAAATTCCGTTTGCCATCATTCAACAAATTATCGAAAAGAGTTTGGACGCGCGCGTCGAAGAATTGTTTTGGCATATCGACCAGGAACCCATCGGCTCGGCGTCGATTGCGCAAACCCATTTGGCGACGACGAAAAAAGGCGAGAAAGTCGTCATCAAAGTGATCAAGCCAGGCATTCGGGAGGCGATTCTTTCCGACATCAAGCTCTTGAAAATCTCGGCGGTTGTTTTGGAATGGCTCATTCCGAGGTATCAGCCGCAAATGATCATTAATGAGTTTTGTACCTACACGGAAAAAGAAGTCGATCTCACTTACGAAGCCGATCACGCCGAGCTTTTCGCGGCGAATTTTGCCGATCAACCTGACGTTGTTTTTCCCCGTATTTACCGGCAGCTCAGCTCGCAAGATGTTTTGTGCATGGAGTTTTTCGACGGCGTGAAGCCGAGCGACCCGCAAGCGCTCAAATTGGATCCAAAAAATTTGCAGAAAGTCGTCGATCTCGGCGCGGGCGCGATTATCAAAATGCTGTTTGCCGACGGTTTTTTTCACGCCGATTTGCACGCGGGAAATTTAATCGTCTTGCCCGGTCCCAAAATCGGCTTCATCGACGTCGGCATGGTCGGGCGCTTCGACGAGAAGATCACGCTAAATATGTTGTATTATTTTCATGCGCTGGTCAATGGCGACATCGACAGCTCGGTGCAATATCTGATGGCGATGGCGCGCGTCGATAAGCGCGGCGATCCGAAAGGCTTTCAACGCGCGGTCGGCGATTTGTTTCGCCGCTACATGTTGCGCGCCGCCGCCGGCAGTTTCAGTTTGGCGCAGCTCATTCTGTTGTCGGTGGCGCTCGGCGGCAAACATCGCATTTTTTTCCCGGTGGAAATGACGCTGATGATCAAAGCGCTGGTGACGTTCGAGGGCGTCGGCTTGCTGCTCAATCCGAATCTTGACATTCCCGAGCTTTCGCGCAAACACATTCGCGGCATTTATGCCGAGCATTACAGCCCGAAAAAATTATTCAAGCAATTGATGCGCGGCGTGCCGGAACTCATCGATGTAATGGTGCGCATGCCTGAAATCGTCGCGGAAAGCACGCGTTTTTTTCGTTTGTTCATGCGGGCGCCAGCGCCGGAGAATCCCCTCGCCGGTTTGCGCAGCGCGCTCATGGCCGGCGCCTGCATCATCGGCGGCGTCATCGCGTTTGTCTACGGCGCGCCGCCGTTTCTGTGGGTCGGGCTGTTTGTGTCAAGCGTCGTGTTTTTTTTCTTGGGGAAATAGTTTTTACGTTTTTGCCCGGGTGCATATTTTTAACGGGGATTTTACCTGCAAGTGACACCGCAATGACACTGCGCTGCGTTTCTTTGTGTAATTTGGTAAGTATTTTAAATGTGAATGTTATTAATTCTCATTGCTGAGAAGAATTCCTATGCTAAAAACCAATGCCCGTATTGGGGTTTGCCTGCTTTTCATCATTTGTCAACGCGACAGCGTGGCGCAAGATTCTACCAAAGCGCGCAAGGTTAATCCGCTCGTGGGTGCGGCGAAAACTGTGAGCAGTGACATCGCGTATGTTTTCACCTCGCCGTTGCGCCTGACCACCCGAAGCGGCGTGAAATTTTTAGCGCTCACCGCGCTGACCACCGGCTTCGTTCTCCGCGCGGATGATAAGATCGACGAGGAACTCGCGCTCGAAGGCTACGAATTTTCTTCACAACCGTTCCGACAATTCGCCAAGCTTGGACAAGTTTACGATGATATCAAACCGGTCAATTTTGCCATCGGTTTAACCGCCACGACATTGGCGAGTGGACTGGCGCTGCGCGATAAAAAACTTTTGCAAACCTCGCGCTTGCTGGCCGAATCGATGGCATTGACCTATTTTTTTACGGCGGCAGGCAAAGGCATTTTTGGCCGCGCCCGACCTTATACCAATCACGGCCCGCGCGATTTCAATTTTTTCAAATTCGGCAATTCGGAAGATTTCAAATCCATGCCCTCCGGCCACGTGAGCAGCGCGTTTGCGCTGATGACGGTGATCGCGAAACAATATGACCATTGGTATGTGGACGTTCCGGCGTACACGTTTGCCGTTTCCGTTGCATTTCAATGAATGACGAGCCGCAATCATTGGGCTTCGGACACGATCGCCGGCGGCGCGCTCGGTTATTGGGTGAGCAGCACGTTGGTGCAGAAGCAGCGCCGGCCGTCGAAAAGTCCGTCACTCAACTTCTATCCGGTGGGAAATCGTCTCGGCATCGTCATGCAATTTTGAACGTTCCGTTTTCACCATAACCATCGCGGCAAATGGCGGTGCGCGGCCAAATTCAATCGGTCAAATACCACTAACAAAGCAGGGTCACTATTATGAAAAAGGATATTTTTTGCTTTGCCGCCTTCGTCACTGTTGCAATTGGCTGCTTTGATCCGGCGATTGATTTTGCGCAAGAGAAACTGCCAACATATTTACAAGACCGCGGCGCGGGAATTCCGTCTTCCCTGTTCGGAACCTACATCCACCGTGGCGAGTTGCTGATCTATCCGTTCTTTGAACACGCCCGCGATAACAACCGGGAGTACCAACCCGCAAAGTTGGGCTACGGACTCAACCAGGATTTCCGCGGCAAGTATCGAGACTCCAGGGGGCTGATCTTCATCGCGTATGGATTGACCGACTGGCTTGCGCTCGAATTTGAGGCAGCTTCCATTAAGGTGACCTTCGAGAAATCGTCCAACGACGCCTCCGCCACTCCCGCCAAAATCGACGAGTCGGGCCTCGGTGACATCGAAGGACAGCTTCGCGCGCGTCTGATGAGGGAGAGTGACCGTCGCCCGGAAGTTTTCGGTTTCCTGGAGATCACGGCGCCGTCGCATAAGCACAAAGTGCTGATCGGCGACCCGGAGTGGGACTTCAAGCCCGGCCTCGGCGTGGTCAGAGGATTTTCGTGGGGGACTTTGACGCTGCGAACCACCGTCGAATACACGCGGGATGATGCCGCGCTGAATCTTGGCGAAACTTCCATCGAATATCTCAAGCGCTTGTCACCCGCCTGGCGCGTGAATTTTGGCATCGAAGGAGGCGAGGCCGGAGGGCCGGACGAGTGGGAGCTCATCTCCGGTATGCAATGGCGTATGACAAATTTCGCCTGCCTCAAATTCGATAACGCGCTCGGGATCGTGTCGAAGGCAACCGACTGGACGCCGCAGATTGGCGTCGTCTTTTCTTTCCCCGTTCTGCGTCAGTAAAAGGATACACTGAATTTTCAGGCAAGCTGAAATCGAAGTCCCGCAAACGGGAAGGCATAAAAGCAAGAATCTTGAGTGAAAAACGCCTGCAGACAGGATGTCTGCGCTACGTTGTATAGCTAAAATGAAGACAAAAAGTTGGTACATTATCCTGAGTCTCGCGGCGGTTTTCGTTGCCACACTCAGTGCGCAGGAAAATAACGGGGGAACAATCCGAGGAATAGTCATTGACGATTCCACCGCAAGCCCCGTCGAGTTTGCGAATGTTGTCCTGCGGATGAAGCATGACAGCACCATCGTCACCGGGAAGGCAACAGATCAGGCCGGCAAGTTCAATTTTGCCGAGATTCCGGCAGGTGAATACTTCATCACCTTCAACCAGGTTGGGTACAAAGCGAAAAAAACGCCGGTGTTCCGCATCGATCCGCAGCACCGGCATCTCAACCTCGGCAAAGTCAGACTCATGGCGAACATGATGTCGCTGGAAGAAGTGCTGGTGACGGCGGAGAAATCGCTCTACAACGCCACCATCGACCGGAAGATCTACAACGTCGATCAGGACTTGATGAGCAAGGCCGGATCGGCCAGCGAGTTGTTGCAGAATGTCCCGTCGGTGCAAGTTGATATTGACGGCAACGTGAATCTCCGCGGATCGTCGAACGTGCTGATTATGCTCAATGGCAGAACTTCGCCGCTGCTGAAGAAGAACAGCGCGACGGTCTTGCAACAGATGCCGGCGAATTCCATTGACAGAATCGAAGTGATCACGAATCCCTCCGCCAAATACAAACCGGACGGGACCTCCGGCATCATCAACATCGTGCTGAAGAAAAACACCAAACTCGGAATCAACGGCAACCTGACTGCCAACGCCGGCAATCAGGATCGTTACAACGGTAACGCCGGACTCAATTATAATCCGGGTTCAATCAACCTTTATGGAAGTTACTGCATACGGCAGGATAGCCGGAACCGGATCAACACGGACGCTCGTCAACAGACGGCGACAGCTTCCGCGCTCACGTTTTACAATGAGACGCTGCACTCATACGCTCGGCCTTTTTCACACATTGTTTCGCTTGGCGCCGACTATCAGCTCGACCGCCAAAACAAGTTTGGCCTTGCGGGCGATTATTTCCATAACAGTTTCACGAGAACGGAAAGCGCCGACAAACTTCTGCTCAACAGCGATCACGTTCCGATTAACCAATACCACCGCAACCGGCTCGATGATGAGTTTGAAAAAGAGTACAGCATCACGGCGTCGTTCGAACACAATTTTCCGAAGGAAGATCACACGCTGCAGCTTGAGTTCAGCGCCGCCGGAGCGCCGGAGCAGGAGGATAATCACTACACCAACATTTATGCGTTGCCGGCCGGCCCGAACGAATACGACAACACCTTGATCAAACAAGGCGACAACAACAAACAGCTTACGCTGGAATACGCCAACCCACTCACCGAGGAATCGAACCTTGAAGCCGGATACAGTGGAGAATTTATCCACAATGATTTTGATTTCTATGCCGAGCGCTTCGAGGCCAATCTACAAAAGTTCGTTACGGATTTCACAAAGACCAACCGCTTTCTTTATGATGAGTCGATCCATGCGTTGTACGCCACGTACAAGCAATCGTTCGGATCATTCGGTTTCATGGCCGGTTTGCGAACAGAACATGCGTCCGTCAAGTCCAACCTGGTGACGCTGGACTCGATCAAGACCAACACCTACTTCAGTCTGTATCCAACCTTGCATTTGTCAAACCGGCTCAGCAAATTAACCGAGCTGCAATTCAGCTACAGCCGGCGCACGAACCGGCCCGAAGGCGATGAGCTGAATCCGTTTCCGGAATACCGTGATCCGCGCAACGTCTCTGCGGGAAATCCCAAGCTGCGGCCGGAGTACGTACATTCCATCGAGTTGGGCTGTCAGTTTCAGAACGACGCCGTCTCCATCCTGCCGGCGCTGTTCTATCGGTACACGTACAACCGATTCACGACGGTGACGCAAGCGCTCAATGATACGACGCTGCTCACGACGAGACAGAATCTTTCGAGCGATCAATCCGGCGGCCTCGAGATGGTCGTCTCTGCCGACTTAGGCGATCTCATGAAAGTTCATGGAAACGCCAATGCCTTTCTGAATCGGATCGACGCTTCGAATCTCGGTTATGGCGCCAAAAAGTCGACGACGACTTGGAGCGGCAGTCTCACGTTGGACATGAACCTGAGCGGGACGTCACGGCTGCAGATCAATTCGAGATACAATGCGTCACGGTTGACGCCGCAGGGAGAGCAGTCACCGAGTTACGTGGTCAACACCGGATTTCGACAGGAGTTGCTCGGCGGCAAACTTTCTTTGCTGCTAACGGCCGCGGATGTTTTCAAGACCATGAAGCGAGAGTTGGCGTTGAACATTCCGTCGCTCAACCAAACCGTCGTCAACAAGCGGGATGCGAGAATTGTGTATTTAAACTTGACGTATCGCGTCGGGGCGCCAGCGAAGAAATCAAAAGAAGAGCAAATACATTACGATGAAAATCCGTGATTTTGAGCAGTGCGCGCGCAGTTGAAAGCCATGTTTTCCCCGCCATGATTTATCAAATCGTCGTTTTTTTTCCCGGCCAAGCCGGTGAAAATTCTTTCGGCGCGAG
>Ga0247727_10007675_pt1 | contig 20402 bp, 22 predicted proteins | sample WisWelCaveWW1625_FD_202498 | JGI IMG/M metagenome (GOLD analysis project Ga0247727, IMG submission 202498) | Biofilm microbial communities from Wishing Well Cave, Virginia, United States - WW16-25 | ecosystem: Environmental > Aquatic > Deep subsurface > Groundwater > Cave microbial mat | place... | reverse complement strand
TATTCGAGTCCGGAAGCTCCTGTGAAATGGACGATCACCAGAGATGGCGGGACGCTTTTCTTTCAACCGCCGGGCGCGCAATCCGCTGTCCCGCTCGAAGCGACGGCACAGGATAAATTTCAGATCGAGGGTGCGGCAGTCTTTGAGTTCGACGCCGCGAAAAACCAGATGATCATAAAACGGAGGGGCGGTCAGGAGAGGGTTCTCACGAAGGAAAAGTAACCGTCATAAAAATGCATGGGCACGCCCGCGTGGCGTGCCCAAAGCGAGAACATAAATGAAAAACACCAGCAAAAATAGTTACTTTTTCCTTCTAGTATCGTTCGTAGTCACCGCCTTGCTTGTCGGCACATCCGCTTACGCGCAGGACAAGACCGGCGAGATTGACAAGATCTTCGCTTGGGCCACGCCGACCACGCCCGGATGCGTGGTTGCCGTTTCGCACAATGGAAAGCTGGTCGTGAACCGCGCTTACGGCTCGGCCGACCTCGAGCGCGATGTTCCGAACACCTCGGGCACGATCTTCGATGCCGGCTCGGTGGTGAAGCAGTTCGTTGCGGCCTCTGTCCTCCTTCTCGTCGAAGAGGGAAAGCTTTCGCTGACGGAGGACGTCCGCAAATATATTCCGGAGCTGCCCGACACCGGCCACAAGATTACGCTGGACCACCTGCTCACCCATACCAGCGGCATTCGGGACTGGACCGGAATCAGGCCGCTGGCAGAGGGAGATCCCGACGTACTGACCCTGATATTGCGTCAGCGCGGCCTCAATTTCGCGCCCGGCGAGGAATGGTCCTATTCGAATAGCGGCTATGAGCTCCTGAAAGAGATCGTCGCACGCGCAAGCGGGATGTCGTTCTCAGACTTCACGCAGAAGCGTCTGTTCGAACCGCTCAAGATGAAGTCGACTACATACCTCGTCGATATGACGGACGTCGTCAAGAACCGCGCTCTCGCTTACAAAAACGAGAAAGGCCGCTGGAAGCTTGATATGTATTTGGGCAACGATCGCGGTGGCGGCGGTCTGCTCACCACGCCAAGCGACCTCCTCATCTGGAACGACGCGCTGGCGAACAGCCGTCTCGGCCCGTTCGTCACCGAAAAGCTTCACGAACCGGCAACACTGAACAACGGCAGGAAGCTCAGCTATGCCCGCGCCCTGCACGTGGAGCCCTTCCGCCGTGGCGGCAAGCTCGTGTGGCATAGCGGCGGGGCGGCCGGGTACAGCACACTCCTGGGCCGTCTTCCGGAACAGGGACTCTCTGTTGCCATCATGTGCAATGCGGACGGAGGCGCCCGGTCGGCATACGCGGGCCGCATCTTCGACTTGTTTCTCCCCTCCGCAGTCGGCGGAAGCGCTGCTGAGGCCAACGCGCCGGCCGCGAATGCCGGAGGTGCCAGCGTGACGGTAGGCGACCTGAGCGGCAGGGCGGGACTGTTCTTCAACGAGCAAACCGGCCAGCCGCTGCGTCTGGTCGCAGGTAACAACACTCTGAGCATCGCCGGCGGCGGCCCCCTCGTTGCCCTGGCCGCCGCCCGTTTCCGAAACCAGCGCGCCTCCTTATCGTTCATGTCGCAGGCTGAGTTCGAGTTGCAATTCCTCTCAGCGGACCAGTTCGAGATCAAGACGAAGGAGGGCGCCACGACGCGGTACGCACGGGCCCAACCCTCTACGCCCACCACAGCCGACCTGCAGGCTTTTGCCGGCCGCTACCGAAGCGACGAGGTCGGGGCATTCTTCGACATGGCCCCCGGGAAAGACAGCTTGATGGGCCGCGCCAACGATGCGCCGGGCGCGGGTTTAGAATTCAGGCCGGTTGATCGAGATACGTTTCAGTTGGCCGGAGTGATTTTGCGCTTCCGTCGGGACAAGGCCGGAAAGGTTGTGGCGGTTGACTACAGCAACCCGGTGGTTCGCAACATCAAATTCACGCGGCTGAGCGACCGCTGATCAATCTGAAGACCGATGACAACATCAAGACCGTGAAGATTCAGAACTGAGAGGAAGAAACATGTCGAAGAGTGCGCAGACCTGGATCGTGCTGATCGTCCTGGCCGTCGGCCTGCTACTCACAGCGTGCATGGGGCTTTGGAGGTATATGAAAGCCACTCCGCCCCTGCACCCGAACCCGCAGGACGTGCCATCCGTGACGGATTCGGCCCCGTTGCCAAAGTGGGGCGATGCCGTGGAGCAGGGGCGGCAGATCGCCCGTGCGGGTCTCACCGAGCACAGCCTGCCCGGACTGTCGGTGGCGGTCGGTGTCGGTGGCGAGATCGTGTGGGCCGAAGGCTTTGGCTGGGCGGATGTCGAGAATCGTGTCCCCGTCAAGCCAGCTACGCGGTTCAGGATCGGCACCGCCTCCACCGCGCTCACCTCGGCCGCAGCCGGCCTGCTGCTGGAGAAAGGCAAGCTGAAGCTCGACGACAAGATTCAGACTTACGTGCCTGAGTTCCCTCAGCATAAGTGGCCCGTGACATTGCGTCAGTTGATGGCGCATGTGGCGGGCGTCCCGAACGATGGTGGGGACGAGGGGCCGCTGTTCACGGAGCGCTGCGAGCGGCCGGTCGAGGCGCTGAAGTTCTTCAAGGGCTATGAGCGTGAACTGCTGTTCGAGCCGGGGACCAAATACCACTATTCGAGCTACGGCTGGATCAGTGTGAGCGCGGCCGTCGAGGCCGCGGCGGGCGAGCCGTTCCTTACTTTCATGCGGAAACAGGTCTTCGAGGCGTTGGGTCTGGTCGACACGATGGCCGACTCCGCGACGGAGCCGATCCCCGGTCGGGCGACTTTTTACTTCCCGAGGTTCATAGAGGAGCCCCGCTACGGCCTGCAATTGATACGCCAGATCGACTATTCCTGCTACGCGGGATCCAGCGTATTCCTGTCCACCCCGTCCGACTTGGTGCGCTTCGCGATGGCGATCAACAGCGGCAAGCTGCTGCAACCCGCCACGGTTCAATTACTCCAGACGCCACAGCGACTGGCCTCGGGGCAGGAGACGGGTTACGGTCTTGGCTGGGACCTCGAGACCGTCGCGCTGACGGGTAAACAAACGGGCCTGGTCGGACACGACGGAGAGTCGCTGGGCGGGATGGTGGCGTCTTTCATGACGTTCCCCGAGTACGGGATCGTCGTGTCCGTCACGTCGAACATCTCCTATGCGGACACGTTCTCGATTGCGGTGAAAATCGCGCAGGCCTTCGCGGACCGGGGGAGAAGTCCAGCACGCAAGTGATGCGCCGAACGCGGTGTACGCACGCATCCCCTGCCGACTTTCTTCGATCTGTATCGCGAGCTTCACGTTTCAACTCCATCAGCAATCTGCGCAAACGCGGCAAGCACATTCAAGTCGGGCTGATGCTGGCAGAGCAAAGTACGCCTGCCATTCCGATGAGCACAGTCATTGCGCACGAATTGGAAATACTTGGCAGCCACGGAATGCAGGCACATCGTTACGATGCTCTATTCGCGATGATAGAAGCCGGAAAATTGGCGCCCGAAAAGCTCATCGGCAGGATAATCACGCTGGAACAGTCTATTGATGCGCTCGTGAATATGGATAAGTTCGAGGGCGCGGGCGTAACCGTGGTGACAGAATTCTGAAGAGGAAAATTGCGAACGCGATTTTCACGGCGACGGGCGAACGCATTCGGACGTTGCCGATCACGAAGCAGGGCTTTAGCTTCGCGTAATTCCCTTTATGATAACCTTCTCACTACAGGACAAAAAATTGTCCTCTAAACCATCAAACCACTGAAATTGCAGGACTTGACGAGATTTCGGGCTTGTGCGCTAAATCATTGACTTCAAAGCACTTGTCAATTTTTGTCCTGTAGTGAGGTCATAGACATAAGTTCTCCTTTCATCACTCCGATGGAGTGATCGTGAGGCGGCGGTCGAAGCCGGCGCAGCCTCGAAGTTTCACTCGGGTGGAATTGGTCTCGCGGCCAATTGCTTCACCACCCCCGGGCTGAAGCTATATGGAGAGCGCTATCGCTGAGCCGTCAGACGCTGATCACCGTTCCGCATCCGCTGCTCAACGTAAGTTCTCAGGCTCTCGTCCAGCTTGAAGCACTGCGCAAAATCCTGAGCCGCTTTCTCCTCGCGGCCCTGATGGAGCCGCGCCAGGCCGCGATTGGCATAGGCTGCGGCAAAGTCCGGAGCGAGCTTGATGGCGCGATTGAAATCGCGAATGGCGAATCCGTAATCGCGCAGCGCCAGCCAGGTCAGGCCGCGCAGGTTGAAGATCGCGGCGTTGCGCGGATCAATGGCGCCCGCCGCGTCGTAATCGGCGATAGCCTGCTCATACTTGCGCTGAGCATAGCGCTCATTGCCGCGACGAACATAGAAGCTCGCCGAAACCGGCGAAGCGGCCAAAGCTGATCGAACGCTCTGTGCGCTTGCCAGCGGTGTTGCGACGAAGAACACAACTGAAATGGCAAGGGCCGACATTAAGGGCGCGTAAAAAATTAACCTCCCGGAACGTAGGGGCAGACCTGTGTGTCTGCCCCGGTCGGGTAGGACGCCACCGGGGCAGACACACAGGTCTGCCCCTACGTTGGTCACCAAAGTGGGAAGTTGTTTTTTTACACGCCCTAAGCTCAAGATTCGTTGGCCGATCATAAGTTTTTCTCCTTCCAAAACTCATCGTGGGTACCCATCGTGGGCGCCCATCATGAGGCGGCGGTCGAAGCCGGCGCGGCCTCGAAGTTTCACTCGGGTGGAAATTGCCGCCACCCCTGCTTGGGGCCAATCTTTTGGCCCGCAACACTAGAAGCGAGAATCGCATCCGAAAACTGCCACGCCAGCGAAAGATTATTCGCCAATCTCCGTCCTCTGGTGAACTAGAGCATTCCGCCGGGTTGTGCTAACGTGCTTCGCGCACAGTCTGGCTTAATCCTGCGAGGTGGTTCTATGACGACGCCCGCCAATGAAGGAGTCACGCAACTGCTCCTGGCCTGGAGCGAAGGAGATCAATCTGCCCTGGAGCGGCTGATCCCGCTGGTCTACGAAGAACTGCGCCAGCGCGCCCACGATCACATGCGTCGCGAACGTCCCGGCCATTCGCTGCAAACCACCGGGTTGGTCAATGAAGTCTATTTGCGGCTGGTTGATCTGAATCAGATGCGCTGGCCGCAGCCGCGCCCACTTCTTCGCGATAGCCGCGCAGTTGATGCGGCAGATTCTGGTGGATTATGCCCGCGCGCGCCGCTATGCCAAGCGCGGAGGAGGGGCGTTCCAGGTCTCGCTCGATGAAGCGGCGGTGGTGTCTAAGGAGCGCAGCGCGGAATTCATCGCCCTGAACGACGCGATGAAGAGTTTGGCGGCGATAGACCCGCGCAAGAGCCAGATCGTCGAGTTGCGGTACTTCGGGGGCTTGAGTGTGAAAGAGACGGCGGAAATCTTGAAGGTCTCGCCGCGCCAGGTAGCGCGCGAATGGAATCTGGCCCGCGCCTGGCTTCATCGGGAGCTGAGCGAAACAGCGACGAGTGACGAGTTATGAACGCTGAACGGTGGCGCCAAATCGAGTCTGCTTGACAAGCCTTCGCACGCGCACTTAGTATCCCGCCCTCATCGCGGGTTCCAATACAATTCCGAAAGGCGACCGTCCGAACAAACACGATGCGTGTAATTCTGGCTTCATCCGAAGTTGTGCCTTACTCGAAGACCGGCGGTTTGGGTGATGTCGCCGGAGCTTTGCCCAAAGCGTTGGCGCGCGTCGGTTGCGACATCAGCGTCGTCACTCCCCGCTACACCGGCTTCGGCAAAAATCATGGAGACGTGGTCAGCCACGCGACCGGCGAAATGATCTTCGACGACCTGAGCGTGCCCTTCGCCGGCGGGATGAAATACGCCGCCGTCTGGCGTGACTGGCCAGATGGTATGGGAGGCGCGCCGGTCTACTTCATTGACAACCACGAGTATTTCGGACACGGCTACATTTACGGCTCAGGCAATTTCGATGTCGAGCGCTTCGCCTTCTTCAGCCGCGCGACACTCGAACTGGCCAAACGCATCGGCGGTTCGCCAGACATCGTCCACTGCAACGACTGGCAGACGGGATTCATCCCGGCTTATCTGGCGACGGTCTACGCGCGCGACCCTTTCTTCGCTCGAACCGCTACGCTCTTTACGGTTCACAACCTGGCTTACCAGGGATTCTTCGATCCGAATTTGCTGCCGAAGTTCGGACTCGGCTGGCCCGCCTTTTCCAGAGAGGATTACGAGCGCGGGATGGAGTTTCGCGGCTCGGCGAGCGCGATGAAATCCGGTCTCTATTTTTCGACCGCGATCTCGACTGTCAGCCCGAAATACGCGCAGGAGATTCAAACGCCCGAATTCGGCAACGATCTCGACGGATTTCTGCGCTGGCGTCGTCACGATCTGCTGGGCATTCTGAACGGCGTTGATTACAACGAGTGGAATCCGGAGACCGACCAGCACATCGCGGCCAACTATTCGATCCACGACCTCGGCGGCAAGACGGCGTGCAAACGCGATCTGCTGGAGAAATACGATCTGCCGGTGGATTTGGAGAAGCCGCTGGTCGCGATTGTCTCCCGGCTGACCCAGCAGAAAGGAATCGAGTTGATCGCGCAGGCCATCGGGCGAATCCTGGAAACCGGCGCCTATTTCATTCTGCTCGGTTCGGGCGCCGAGAGTTACGAAGGACATTTCCAGCACGTGCGCGACACCGCGCCCAATCAGGCCGGCGTCTATTTCGGCTACAACAATCAGCTTGCGCACCAGATCGAAGCCGGCGCTGATATGTTCCTGATGCCGTCGTCTTACGAGCCTTGCGGGTTGAATCAGATGTACAGCTTGAAATACGGCACTGTGCCGATTGTGCGAGGCGTCGGGGGACTCGACGACACGATCCGCAACTTCGAGCCGACAACGGAACAGGGCAACGGCTACAAGTTCTACGACTATTCGGCTGATCGTCTGGTCGAGAAGTTTTACGAAGCGCTGATGGCCTATTACGACCGCGAGACGTGGCGGCGGCTTCAACGCAATGGGATGCGTGAGGATTTTTCGTGGGAACGCTCGGCGCACAATTATTTGAACGCTTATCATCTGATTGTGGATCAGTACCGCGAGCGGTAGCGAGCGTGGCTCGATCATTGGGCCGACTGATCGAGCCACGCTCGCTACCGCTCGCGGTACTGATCCGGCATGTCGTCGCGTGGCTGTGTGCCAGCGAACAGAGGCGTTTGGTATAATGCTTGAGCTTGGAAGCTTGAATCAGAGAGCGGCTTTGCTCGAAAAGTAAAGCGATTGAATGAAACAGTTTTTTAAGGAGAACGCAATGAGCCAATTTGTCGCTGAAGTGACCGATGCGAACTGGGAATCGGAAGTTTTGGGATCGGACCGACCAGTGCTGGTGGATTTCTGGGCGGCGTGGTGCGGCCCGTGCCGGATGCTTGCGCCGACGGTCGAATCCATCGCCGAGAAATTTCAGGGCCAGGCGAAAGTGGTAAAGATCAACGTTGACGAGAACATCGAAAGCCCGGCCAAATACGGCATTCGCGGGATTCCGACGTTGATACTCTTCAATCGCGGGCAGGAGGTTGATCGTCACGTGGGGGTTCCATCCAACGCTCTGGCCGCGATTTCGCAGATGATCGAAAGGCAATTGGCGTAATTGCCAGGCTGAAAGCCGAGAGCTTTATGCAAGCGGATTACGACGTGATCATCATCGGCGGCGGGCCGACGGGATTGGCGGCCGCCGTTTACACCGGGCGCTCGCTGCTCAAGACGCTGGTGCTGGAGAAGCAGCTCGGCCCCGGCGGGCAGGTTGCGCTCACCGCCGCGATTGACAACTATCCGGGCTTCGCCGACGGCATCTCAGGCGGCGACTTTGCCGACGCTTTTCTGAAGCACGCGCGACGCTTCGGCGCAGAAGTGCGGTTTGAGGCCGGAGCGACCGGCATCGAGCGTGAAGACGACGGCGCGTTCGCAGTCGGATTGAGCGACGGCTCGAAGGTGACGGCGAAAGCCGTGATCCTGGCGATGGGGCGGCATCCGCGCAAGCTCGAAGTGGAAGGTTACGACCGCCTCTTCGGTTACGGCGGCGTGAGCGTGTGCGCCACCTGCGACGGCGCTTTTTATCGCAACGTCCCGGTGGCGGTCGTGGGCGGAGGCAATTCGGCGGTCGAGGAGGGGCAGTTCCTGACGCGCTATGCCTCGGATATTTATTCGATCCATCGCCGCGATCATTTCACCGCCCAGAAAATTTTGATCGAGGAATACCTGCACCAGCCAAAGGTCAAACCGGTCTGGAACTCGGTGGTCGAAGAAATCTACGGCGACAAAGAGGTCGAGGGCGTGCGCGTGCGCAATCTGCAGAGCGACAAAGCCGAAGAGCTGGCGGTCAAAGCCGTCTTCGTCTTCATCGGCTGGATTCCGAATTCGGAGATGGTCAAGGAGATGGTTGACCTGGACGAGCAGGGCCGCGTCATCGTCAATGAGTTGATGGAGACCAAAGTGCCTGGATTGTTTGCGGCGGGTGACCTGTGCGTTCGTCCGATTTACCAGCTTGCAAACGTGGTTGCTGATGGCGTGCAGGCGGCGGTCTCTGTCGAAAAGTATTTGGAGAGCAGGAAGTGATGGCGGCCAAAGACTTCTATCACGACCAGGTTAGGACGGCGTTGACCAAAGATGGTTGGACGATCACTGACGATCCGTTGAAGCTCAAGTGGTTGGGAGCGAATTTGCAGGTAGACCTCGGAGCGGAGCGGCTGATTACGGCTGAAAGAGGAAAAGAGAAGATCGCTGTGGAGGTCAAAAGCTTCATTGGCCCTTCGAGGATTGAAGACCTGAAAGATGCGTTAGGGCAGTTTGTGATCTACCGCTCTTCGCTGAAAAAAGTCGCCCCTGAGAGGCTGCTGTTTCTCGCCATTCGTGATGACGTTTATCGCCGCATCTTCGAGAAACCCGACGGAGAGTCGCTTCTGGTTGAAGAGGAAATCAGGCTGTTTGTTTTCAACGCCAAGAGAAAGGAGTCGTTCATGACGCGAGCGACGCCCTGAAACAATGCAGATGTGGAACAGACTTTAGTCTGTTCAGAATGCGAACAGACTAAAGTCTGTTCCACATCTGCGGAGGAGTCGTTCATGACGCGAGCGACGCCCTGAAACAATGCAGATGTGGAACAGACTTTAGTCTGTTCAGAATGCGAACAGACTAAAGTCTGTTCCACATCTGCGGAGGAGATTGTCGGATGGATAAGCTGGACCGATATCGCGACCTCATAGAGAGCAAGCTAAACGACTTCATCGCAATCTCCAGGGGCGCCATTGGGCGCGGTTGTACCAGCGACAAGGCTGTATTCGATCGTCGTGGCGACAGCTACCTGATTGTTCGTGAAGGCTGGGACGAATCTGACCGGATACTCACTTTTGTTGTATTCATCGAAATCATCAACGGCAAAATCGTGATTCAGGAAGACTGGACCGAGCACGGCATCGCCAGAGACCTGGAGGCTGCTGGCGTTCCGAAATCGGAGATCGTGCTGGGCTTTCAGCCCCCGGAAGTCAGACCACTCACTGGTTACGCCGTAGCCGCCTGACCACGTGACCACTCAGTCCATACTCACATGAACTTAGCAATCATCGGCGCGCAATGGGGAGATGAAGGCAAAGGCAAGATCGTTGATCTGCTGGCGCCCCACTTCGACATCGTCACCCGCTACCAGGGCGGCCACAACGCCGGCCACACCGTGATCATCCGCCGCGAAGGCGTTGATCACAAATTCGTCCTGCATCTGATTCCGTCGGGCATCACGCATCCGGGCAAAATCTGCGTCATCGGCAATGGCGTCGTGGTTGACCCGCAGGCTCTGCTCAACGAGATTGACGGATTGCACGCGCAGGGCATCGAGGTCAATCACCGCAACCTGCTCATCAGCAACCGCGCGCACCTGATCCTGCCATACCACGTCGCGCTCGACCGCCGGATCGAAGCGTCGCGCGGCGGCAATGCCGTCGGCACGACGATGCGCGGCATCGGCCCGGCTTACGAAGAGAAGATGGCGCGCCGAGGCATTCGCGCGGGAGATTTGACCGACCCGGCGGCGCTGACCGAAAAGCTGGCGACCAACGCGCAACAGGCCAATCGTCTGTTGACGATGCTCGGCGGCGAACCGATTGACGAAAAGAAGCTGATCGAAGACGGCGAGCGCTGGTGCGAGCTGATCGCGCCGCACATCTGCGACACCACCTACTTCTTGAATAACTCGGCGCGCGCAGGCCGCGCGTTGCTGCTCGAAGGCGCGCAAGCGACGATGCTCGACATTGATCACGGAACCTACCCCTTCGTCACTTCGTCGAACTCATCGGTCGGCGGAGCGTGCACCGGCGCCGGCATTCCGCCTTCGCTGATCAACGCGACCATCGGCGTGATCAAAGCCTACACCACGCGGGTTGGCGGCGGCCCGTTCCCGACCGAATTGAACGATGCGCTCGGAGAACACATTCGCGCGCGAGGTGGCGAGTACGGAGCTTCGACTGGTCGCCCGCGCCGCACGGGCTGGTTCGACGCCGTGGTTGCGCGTTACGCGGTGATGGTCAACGGGCTGGATGCGCTGGCGCTGACCAAACTCGACGTGCTCGACGACCTGGACGAGATCAAAATCTGCGTCGCGTATCGAATTGACGGACGCGAGACCGATCAGGTGCCTTACGACGCTAACCAGATGGCCGCCGCCGAGCCGGTTTACGAGACGATGCCGGGATGGAAAGAGAGCACGGTCGGTGTTTCGGGGATCGAAGACTTGCCCGCTCGCGCCAAAGCCTACATTGATCGGCTGTCCGAATTGTCGGGCGCGCCGTTCGCCTTGGTCTCGACCGGCGCAGAACGCAACGAGACGATCATCATCAATGATGTTCTGGGCCGTTGCGGACTCCAAATTAAATTCTGACTTTCACGCTCAATGCGATTGCGATTGATTGACACGGAGCGATCAGTTTTTTTAAGATGCGCGCGTCAATAACGCAGATCAAGCTCCCCCTTCGAAATTTACCCTCACCTAAACATCTGGCGCTTTCTGGTTGAAAGCCAACCCTCATCACTTTGCTCATTTGAAAATCGGCGATAACCGGCGGGGCCTGAAGCGGAAGCCGCAGGTCTTTTACCGTCGAGTCCGCCATCAATTTTCACCAGTACATCTGCCCCTGCCCCATTTGACTGCCCCGACGTTGACCCCATTGCGTGTTTCGTTTCTTCTCGTGGGAGAACGTTGTAACCCAAGAAGGAGGCTAGTCGCAATGAATCAAGAGCGTGTATCCACACCAGTCAATACATCCGGCTCACCGGGAGGCTATCGTTCCCGCTATCTCGCATTTCTCGAAAAACGGAAGCTGCCCAAATCGCCGAGCAGGCTGACGCGGTTCGGTCAATGGATGCTCAGCTTCGCCATCTTCTTCGCACTGTTCGTGGCGATCCTGACGGTCTTCGGCTTCGGCCTGTCCTGGTTCAGTCGCGGCGGCAATGCGCAGAAAGGCAATGCCGTTCAATCGAGCAAGCCGGCAATAACCGGAGCATCAGCCGGGATGCTGCCGTCGCCGCCGGCTCAACCCGCGGGACACGCGGAAGTGAAATCGGAATCTGCGGCCAAAAAGAAGACGGACGGTAAATAGGAATCCAAAAGGCGAAGGGCAAAGTCAGGAAGCAAATCAGGGATGCAGGTTGGGATTGTCGGTCATCAAGCCTTCGGCTTGCGCTGCGACTAAAAGTCGGGTGTCGGCGGAGAGAAAAATCGGCGCGGTACGCCCGGCTGCTTGCAAGGAACGGCGCGTGTAGAGCGCAGATGCCAATTGCACTGCGTCATAGGCTCGTAAGGGATGACGCTCGAGCAAATCTTTGGCGTCGTTCACCACGATCGGAATCAGCGGAATAATGCCGTATTGAGAAGAAAAGATGACGCTCAGATCGGCGCCGATATTCGTGTAGTCCGAAAGGCTGATTGAATTTTCGCGCACCCGACGGTTCAACGCGCTGTAAAGTTCGACCAGACTCAGGTACGCGGTAACAATAGCATTGCCTGTCGCCGGCGCAGTCAGTGTTTGCACCCAGACTGAGCCGATCTCAGGCACATGTCGTTTAACCAGCACGCTGGTATCGGCATAATAGTTAGCCATCAGCGTCCCTCACGCTCCTCGATGATGATCTCGGACAGAGGTTTCCCCACAGCGAAGATGCGGCCCAGCCTCTCACGCTCTTCATCGGAGATTGGGCTGGGCGGCAGGGGTTCGTAAGGTTTGTTGATGATCACACCCGCATCGGCCAGAGCGCGCAGGACTGAGCTTCGTTCGTCTTCTTCAGGCGTCGCCACCCTCCGCACTTCAAGCTCGATTTCCGTCTGCTCCGGCAAATCCAGCGGCGCGAGCGGGCGTAACACCCCGTCGGCATAGATTGCGGTAATCGTCTGATTCATTGCTGCCTCCTTGTGATGAATGAATGGAAGGATAACACAAAAAAAGAGGAGAAGCCGGTTGAAGACTTCTCCTTTTCAGCGTTCTTGAAGCAGATTACGGTTGAATGTTTAGAACTTGAGCTTGAGCGCGAATTGAAAATTGCGCATCGGGTCAGCGCCGAAATACGCCGTGCGCCAGTAACCGGAGCCTCGCATCGCATTGCGTCTCTGATTGCCGAACCCGCCTGATAATCCTCACGGTCAGGGATGTAAATTCGGATTATCGGTGACCAGTCCTTCTGCCTGCGCGGCAACCAGGAGCCGGTCGTCGGCAGAGATAAAAACGAGAGCCGACAGACCAAGCGATGGCAGGATACGCTGAGCGTGCAGGGCCGAAGCCAACTGCACAGCATCATAGGCTCGCAAGGGATGGCGTTCGCATAAAAGCCTGGTCTCATCAACCACTGGCTGCGTTAACTCGACGATCTCATAATCGGTTGACCAGAGGTGGTTGAGGTCGGAAATAATGCTGATGTAATCGGCAGGAGTGATGGATGCTTCGCGTACACGGCGATTCAGTGCACTGTAAATTTCCGCCAGACTGATTCGAGCAGTTATGACGACGTTGCCTGATGACGGATCGGCCAGCGATGTGAACCACGCGGAGCCGATTTCAGGGACGTGGCGTTTGACCAGCGCACTGCTATCAGCGTAGTAGGCGGCCATTATCGTCCCTCACGCTCTTCAATAATGATTTCGGAAAGAGGTTTGCCCACAGCAAAAACTCGTCCAATTCTCTCTCGTTCCTCTGCTGAAATTGGCGAAGCTGGCGTTGGATTGACCGGATGCTCCAGAGCCAGACCGGCGGCAACCAAAGCCTGATGAACACGGCTTCGTTCGTCAGCATCGGCAGCCTTTGGCTTGGCTATCTGCTTTACTTCAATCTCCACCTGCGTCTGCTCAGGCAAATCCAGCGGCGCAACCAGCCGCAGCACTCCATTTGCATAAATCGCTGTGATGGTTTGACTCATTTGTCGCCTCCTTGTTGCTTCAAACAAGAGCAAGCATACCACAAGAAAGAGGAGAAGCCTTCGGCAGGCTCCTCCTCCATTCGTGTTCAGTCTTCAGAACTTGAGCTTGAGCGCAAACTGAAAGTTGCGCATCGGGCCGGGCGAAAATCCCGCCGATAACCCGGGAATGATGCCTGCCGTGAGCGACGCGATCATTACAGTTTTGTTGAGCCGGTTCTCTGTTTCGTTATTCGATTGCCGGATCGGCGCGTTTTGCCGGGAACGAATGCTACTTCGGCGCATTCGTTCATTGCAACGCTCAGGCCATTTGCTATAATCCGCCCAACGCTTTGCTGGACCCGAGGATTTATCCGGGAGCAGTTTCGATAAGGCATTCTTCCATTCATTACGCACTCAACAACCGGGCAAAAGGTTCTTCATCTTGTGCGCCGTGATTTGTCGAATTGCGGCGCCGCAACTTTACAGGAGGCTCTTGCGATGAAACACCGCACGCATCTTTTCACACTGCTTTCACTGCTATTGGCCGTTTCGATCTTCTCGATCAACTCGGCTGCGCAAGGCATTCGCGCGACCGTCACGGGCCGCGTGACTGACTCGTCGGGCGCAATCGTGCCGAAGGCCAGGGTCACAGTCACCAACGCCGGCACGAACGAAACGCGCGTGGCCGAAACCAGCGACGAAGGCGATTACACCATCCCGCAACTTCCGCCCGGCGATTATTCGCTGACCGTCGAACAAGCGGGATTCAAGAAGGCCGTCCAACGGTTCACGCTCGAAACCGGTCAGGGCGCGCGCGTGGACATCACGCTTCAGGCGGGCGCCGTGACCGAGCAGGTCGAGATCACCGCCGTCTCGCCGGTCGTTTCCGCCGAAGACGCTACGCTCGGCGGAGTGGTTGATCAGAAGAAGATCGTCGAGCTGCCGCTCAACGGGCGCGATTACCTGCAACTGGCGCAGTTGCAGCCGAACGTCTTCGCTCCGGCGCAGAATTCGACCCTCGGTTTCCGCGGCGGTTTCAACGTCGCGGGCAACAGCGAGATCGCCAACAACTACCTGCTCGACGGCATTGACAACAACGACGAGACGACCAACCAGCCTTCGCATCGCCCGATTCTGGACGCCGTGCGCGAATTCAAAGTCTTGACCGGGACGTACGGAGCTGATTATGGGCGGCAGGCCGGCGGCCAGATCATCGTCACGACCAAATCGGGCACGAACGATTTTCACGGCTCGGCGTTTGAATTCCACCGCAACTCGGTGCTCGATGCGCGCAACTTCTTCGCGCCGACCAAGCCGAGTTTCAAGCGCAATCAATTCGGCGGCGTGGTCGGCGGCCCGCTCCGCAAAGACAGAACCTTCTTCTTCGGCGGTTACGAAGGTCAGCGGCGCGGCCAGCAGGAGGCCGGGCTGGCGACCGTGCCGACGGCGGCGATGAAGCAGGGCGATTTCAGCGCGCTGCTGCCCGGCGTCGTGATCCGCGATCCGCTCAATAACAATCAACCGTTCCCTGGCAACATCATTCCGCAAAACCGCTGGAATCCGGTGGGCGCGGGGCTGCTGGCGACCTACCCGAATCCGAACTTCACCGGCGCGCGCAATTTCGTCTCAGCGGGCACGGGCAGCTTCGGCATTGATCAATGGTCAGCGCGCATTGATCACCGGCTGCGCGACAACATGAACCTGTTCGGCTCCTACCAGTTCGCCGACAGCACGGAGTTCTACCCGATCACGAACCCCTTGTGCTCGGCGCGCGACGTGCCCGGCTTCGGCTGCGACGAGCTGCAGCGCACGCAGCATTTCACGCTCAACTGGACGTGGACGATCACACCGCAATTGATCAACGAAGCGCGCGTCGGTTATTCGCGCTTCGGTTTCTTCCGGCTGCACGAAGACCGCGCCGCCGATGTGGTGAACAAACTGGGCATCAAGGGGTTGACCGACGCCGGGCGCACGCCGTTCAACAACGGCGCGCCGCAGATCAACGCCACCGGCTTTGTGATCATCGGCGGGCCGACCAACTTACCGCAGGGCCGCCACGACAACACCTACCATTACATCGAGAGCATGACCTTCATCAACGGCGCGCACACCATGAAGTGGGGCGCAGACATCCGCCGCTTCCTCTTCAACTCGTTCTTCACTTCGTTCGGTCGCGGCAGCTTCAATTTCGACGGGCGCTTCACCGGGCACCCAATCGCCGATCTGCTGCTGGGCACGGCCTTTCAGGGCGACCGCAACCTGGGCGAGCCGTTCCACAACTCCAAGACCTTCAGCTCCGGCTATTATTTCCAGGACGACTGGAAGGTCACGCCGAAGCTGACGTTGAATCTGGGATTGCGTTACGAACTCAACCTGCCGCCGATCGAGAACATCAACAAGCTGGCCTCGTTCGATCCGGCGACCAACACGCTCAAGGTCGCCGGCGGACAGGAAGCGTTCATCAATGCCGGGCGTTTGGAGCTTCGCCCGCGCGCGGGCATCGGGCGCAGGTTGTGGGAAACGGACAAGAACAACTTCGCGCCGCGCCTCGGCATTGCCTATCGTCCTTTCGGCGATACCAAGACGGTGGTTCGCGCGGGCTTCGGCACGTTTTACAACCTGCAGATCGTCGGCAACGGCATCACGCCGCTCTCGCGCAATTCGCCGTTTCGCAATCGCCAGACGGCGGGGCCGTTTGCGCCCACCACCCGTCCGCTGCCCAACGTCGCGGACCTCTTCGTCGGCAATCCGTCAATCGTGCCGCCGGGAATTGACGAGAATTTCAAGACTGCCTACATCAATCAATGGAGCCTGGGCGTGCAACGCGAGTTGGCCGAAAACCTGGTGCTGGATGTTTCGTATCTAGGCTCGACGGGACACAAGCTGCCGCTCGGCATCAACATCAATCAGGCGTTTCCCGGTTCAGGCTCCGTGGCCAGCCGCCGTCCGTATCAGGGCTATGGCGCCATCACGGGCGGGTTTGTTTTGTCCGGAGGCAACTCGAACTATCACGGCCTGACGGTGCGCGTCGAACGCCGCTTCGCCAGCGGCTTGAGCTTCCTCTCGTCCTATGCGTGGTCGAAATCAATTGATGACGGATCGGGCATTTCAACCGGCAGCGACGCGGACGGCGCCGTGCAGAATGCGCGCAATTGGCGGGCGGAGCGCGCCGTTTCGGCTTTTGACGTGACGCATCGCTGGGTGTTGAGTTACGTTTACGATCTGCCGTTCGGCAAAGGCAAACGCTTCGATGCTCAGAACGGAGTCGTTGATTTCCTGATCGGCGGCTGGCAGATGACCGGCATTCTGACGATGCAAGCCGGTCGCCCGTTCACGGTCGTCACCGGCACCGATCAGAGCAACACCGCCGGCGGCAATGATCGCCCGAACATCATCGGCGATTGGCGTGTGTCAAATCCCAGCCCCACCCGCTGGTTCAATCCCTGCACGCGACTGGCCAACGGCACATTGCGGAACTGTCAAACCGGCGACACTCCGGCCTGGGAACAGAACGCCGCAGGCACTTTCGGCAACGCCGGTCGCAACATCCTGCGCGGCGATGGACTGCACAACTTCGATCTCGGCGTCTCGCGCTTCTTCCGCGTCACCGAGCGCCAGCAGTTCCAGTTCCGCGCCGAAGTCTTCAACCTGACCAATCACCCGAACTTCTTCTTCCCGAACAATAGTTTGGCAAGCACTGCCTTGAGCACGATTGGGCGCGCGGCCAACACCGGGACGGGCGCGCAACGGCAGATTCAGTTCGCGTTGAAGTATCTGTTCTAGACTTTGCAGTGGCGCTTGGCGTGGCCGATGCGCCTCCAAGCGCCACTTTCGTTATGACCGTTATCAATTTGCAAGAGCAGGCAATCTCTTTGGATGAGCTGCTGACGCTCGCCACCCGCGAATCCGTTCGAGTGGTCTCGCCCAGCGGGCAGAAGTTCGTGATCGAGGTGGATGAGGATGAAGAGTTTGCGCAGGAAGTGTCGGAACTGGCAGCCAGCGACCGCTTCATGAATTTCCTGGCCGAGCGCGCAAAAGAAGAGCGGGCGATCTCCATCGAGCAGTTTCTCCAAGACCTAAACGAACGAGCAGGCGCGGCTCAATCTGAACATCGAGCCGATTGAGCGCGAGGCGCGATGAAACAACAGAGGAAAACCGTGAACGCCAGTTTTCGTTGCCTGTCTGTTGTGTTGATGACTTGCTGGTTGATCGTCATCGCACCGTCACAATCGAAACGCGCGATGACGCCGGAAGACGTCGTCTCGCTCAACCGCGCCAGCGACGCCCAGATTTCACCCGACGGCCGCCGCGTCGCCTTCGTCCAGACTTCGTGGGACCGCGAGAACGACCGGTTCAATTCGGACGTCTGGCTGGTTGACGAAATGCGGCAGGTGGTGCGGTTGACTTCGCACCCCAGGCGCGACGATTCGCCGCGCTGGTCGCCCGACGCGCGCCGCATAGCCTTTCTGTCGGAGCGGGGAAGCGAGCCAACCGTCGGCGCGCAGATTTTCCTTCTCAACCCTCAAGGCGGCGAGCCTGTCGGGCTTACTTCACACAAAATCTCGATCCAGAGCTTCGAGTGGTCGCCCGACGGCCGCTTCATCGCCTTCATCGCCGAAGAGCCGCGCGAGAGCAAATCGAAAACGAAACCGCCGATTGTGGTTGATGAAGACCATCGCTTCGCCCAGTTGTGGATCGTCGAGGTCGCTTCGCAGCAGATCAGGCAGTTGACCAGAGGCTCGCGCCACGTCGTCGCGTTCAACTGGTCGCACGACGGTTCGCAGATCGTCTTTACTGCTCGCGCGACGCCGAAGCTGATGGACGGCCACACGACCGAAGTCTTTGTCACGCCTGCAAGTTTGCAAACCGCGCCTTACGACACCGCGCAATCGCGGCAGATCACCAAAGGCGGCGGCGCAGAGAATCAGCCGTGCATTTCGCCCGACGGCCGCTGGATTTCCTACCTCGCGCGCGCGGGCGGCGACTTCAACGTCGGCCCCGAACGAATCCACATCGTCCCGGTCAGAGGCGGAGATCCGATAGTTGTTGCGAAGAACTTCGACGGTTACATCAGCTCGTACCGCTGGGTATTCGACTCCCAGCGCCTGATCTTCCTGGCCGCGCTCGGCGTGAACGCGTATCTTTACACGATGACCATCGGCGACGGTGCGCCGACGCAGATGACGCGCAACGATGGAGCGACCACCGGGTTCTCGATGACGCTGGACGGAATGAACATCGCCTACGTTCACGAAAGCCCGCGAATGCCCACGGAAGTCGCGCTGCTCAACGCGCGCAATATGATCCCGATCCTGCTGACGCGATTGAACCCGCAGATCGAATCGTTGACTCTCGGCCAGGTCGAAGCGGCCAAATGGAGATCGAACGATGGGACCGAGATTGAGGGCTTGCTGGTTTACCCGGTTGGTTATCAAACTGGCAAACGCGCGCCGCTTCTGACCTACATTCACGGCGGCCCCGAAGGCGCTTACGTCAAAAGTTTCAACGCGAGCTGGAGCGCATTCCCGCAGGTTTACGCCGGCAATGGTTACGCGGTCTTCATGCCCAATTTTCGCGGCTCGTCGAATTACGGCGCGAAGTTCGCTCAATCGAACGCCAAGCTCGCCGGCAAGGTTGATTACGAAGACATCTTGAGCGGCATTGACCACCTGATCAAAATCGGAATCGCTGATGAAAACAGACTGGCGGTGGCGGGATGGAGTTACGGCGGTTATCTGAGCGCGTGGATCATCGGCCACGCCAATCGTTTCAAATGCGCGGCGTACGGCGCGGGGTTGTCGAACGCCGTGTCGTACTGGGGAACTGCTGACATCGTTCATCAGCGCGAACGATTGCACGGCGGCACACCGTGGGAGGCGCGCAAAATGTTCGATGAACAATCGCCGCTCACGTTTTTGACCAGCGTCAAAACTCCGGCGCTGATCTTTCACGGCGAGAAGGATGATCTCGTGCCGCTCGGCCAATCGCAGGAGACTTATCGAACGTTGAAACGGTTGGGCGTGACGACGCAGCTTGTCATTTATCCAGATCAAGGGCACGGGTTGATCGTGCCGAGCTATCAACTCGACAAGATGCGGCGGGAGTTTGCATGGATTGAAAAGTACGTGATGGGCAGATAGGCCCTCACATGAACTCTTCCATCAATTCATCGAACATCTCCTTGCTCATCCCGAGCTGTTGTCGCACCAGCGGCCCGTTGCGCAGCGCCGGCTCGCAATCTTCATAAGTCGGCTGCTCATCGCGATAAAACACGCCAATCGGGATGCGCTCGCCCCACTCGAACGCTCTTTGCATTGCCGACTCGACGTTCGTCACGTCGTAGCCTTCCTCCGCTTCCAGCTTGTAGATGCGCTTGCGGAAATAGTCGTAAGTGTTGATTTTGTTGTAGGTCACGCAAGGGCTGAAGACATCCACGAGCGCAAATCCTTTGTGCGCCATCGCGCCGGCGAACAGATCAGCCAGGTGTTTGTTCTCGCCCGAAAATCCGCGCGAGACATAGGTCGCGCCCGAGACCAGCGCCAGCGCCACCGGATTGATCGGCGTCTCAAAATTGCCCATCGGCGTGGACTTGGTGCGAACTTCCTTCATCGTCGTCGGCGAGGCCTGCCCGGTGGTCAACCCGTAAATCTGGTTGTTCATCACGATGTAGGTCAGGTCCAGGTTCCGTCGCATCGCGTGAATGAAATGTCCGATGCCGATGCCGTAACCGTCGCCATCGCCGCCCGTGATCACCACGTTCAGGTCGTGATTGGCGAGCTTGATGCCGGAAGCCACAGCCACTGCGCGCCCGTGCAGGCTGTGCACGCCGTAAGCGTGGATGAAGCCCGGCAGGTTCGACGAGCAACCGATGCCGGAAACGACCATCAGGTCTTTGGGATAAATGCCGAGTTTGCCCGCCGCGATTTCGAGCGCTCGCAGCACGCCGAAGTCGCCGCAGCCGGGACACCAGTCCGGT
>Ga0247727_10007674_pt1 | contig 20402 bp, 27 predicted proteins | sample WisWelCaveWW1625_FD_202498 | JGI IMG/M metagenome (GOLD analysis project Ga0247727, IMG submission 202498) | Biofilm microbial communities from Wishing Well Cave, Virginia, United States - WW16-25 | ecosystem: Environmental > Aquatic > Deep subsurface > Groundwater > Cave microbial mat | place... | reverse complement strand
CGGTTGAGCCGGCTGGCGTTCCCGTGGGCTGTTGCGGTTGCGCCGCCCCACCCGTCGCCGGCTTTCGCCGGCGACACCCTCCCCTCGCGGGGAGGGACGTGGGGACAGCGTTTCAACTCACCGCTTCACGCTCGATCGCGGCCCTTGCTTCAAGATGCTCGGCTAGCAACGAGAACCTCCCATGCAAGGGATGGAGGCAGTTTAAGCCACGCACAAACTCGGTCGGATTGATTTCTTCGCGGGCCTTGGTTTTGTTGTACAAAAAGGAAGTTGGGGCGGGGATAGAGCCGCGTGCATCCCGCATTGCGAATGCTCGTGCCCCCCGGAGGGGGAGCTGTCACGCGTCAGCGTGACTGAGGGGGAGGCAACGCAACCCATCCGCCCCCTCCGTCGCGAGCTCCGCTCGCGCCACCTCCCCCTCGCGGGGGAGGACGCGCGCTCAACTCTGCGACGCAGGTTAGGGTGAGGGGGATGCATTGAAGTTTGAAATTCCCTGGCGCCCAGTCAATCCGCATGCGCGCTCTGCCCGCCCTAAGCGCTCCACCCTCACCCCTGCCTTTCGGCGTTGCGATTGCAGTGCAATCGCTCACGCTTCGCGGGACCGCGCCGAACCCCTCCGCAGAGGGAGAGGGGAGACATGCGCACGCATGCCGGGGATTTGCGCCGCGCCTTCCCCTCGCGGCGCTGGTCATTTCGTATTCCGTCATGATCCTGGGAGACTGGAAGGCTCGGCGCATGTGCGGGTCGCGCGCAATCGGCGGAGAGCGGCGCTTCTAAGGGTGCGGCGCAGCGGTTCGAGTGGCTCGCCACGCGATCAAGAATGGGATCATCCAGACGCCATCGATCATAGCGCCGATAAAGACCGGACCTATGTCGAGCCGACCCGCCAAGTTGAGCGCGAGACACGTCGCGAAAAAAGCCAACTTCTCCAGCACGCAAACCAACATGAGCGGTCGATACCGCGCGGGATCGCGCGATATGACGAAGAACACGATCTGCCAAACCAATGCAGTGCCGTAGAATCCATAATAAAACTCCGGCCTGACGTCTGTTGGCGGTACGAAAACCCCGGGCGCAAGCACAATCACGCCGTAGATCGAGGCGACCAAGAAAATCCAACGCGCTAAAACCATTTGCGCTCCAATGCTCCTAGTGGTCCGATTCTGACACTTGCATCCCAGACCTGCAGCGCCTTTTTGGCAAATGCCAGAATCACCAGGACCACTAGAAATCAACCAATCTTAGCGGAGCTGATGAATTTGACATTCGCTCCGAGGGTTGCGCAATGCGGGACGCGAATGTCAAATTCGCTCCACTAGTGTCCTGAGTTTGACGTTCGTTAAAGGCGTTCGTCCGCGCGTCGCCCATCAGCGGCTCAGTTCCCGCATCGCTCCGTCGAGCCCCTGGATAGTCAGCGGGAACATGCGCTCGGACCCGATCACTTCACGCACCAGCTGGATTGAGGGCGTATGGTCCCAGTGTGTGCGCGGAGTAGGGTTGAGCCAGACCAGCCGCTCATAGATTTGTGCGACGCGCTGCAGCCACGCCGCGCCAGGCTCTTCGTTCCAATGCTCAACCGAGCCGCCGGGATAGGTGATTTCATGCGGGCTCATGGTGGCGTCGCCGACGAACACGATGCGGTAGTCGTGCGGGTACCGGTGCAGCACATCCCATGTTGCGGTTTTCTGGTCGTGGCGGCGGCGATTGTCCTTCCAGACGCTCTCATAAAGGCAATTGTGGAAGTAGAAGAATTCCATGTGCTTGAATTCGGCGCGCGCGGCGGAGAACAATTCCTCGCAGAGCTTGATGTGTGAATCCATCGAACCGCCGATGTCGAAGAACAGCAGCACCTTCACCGCATTGCGCCGCTCGGGACGCAGCACAATGTCGAGATAGCCTTCCCGAGCGCTCTTCTTGATCGTGCCGTCGAGATCCAATTCTTCTGGAGCGCCGGTGCGCGCAAACTTACGCAAGCGCCTCAGCGCTATCTTGATGTTGCGCACGCCGAGTTCGACGGAATCGTCGAGGTTCTTGTATTCGCGTTTGTCCCACACTTTCACGGCCCGGCCTTGCCCGCGCTGCTTGTCGCCGCCGATGCGCACGCCTTCGGGATTGTAGCCGCTATTGCCGTAGGGGCTCGTGCCGCCTGTGCCGATCCATTTCGAACCGCCTTGGTGGCGCTCCTTCTGTTCTTCCAGGCGCTGCTTCAGCGTCTCCATCAGCTTGTCCCAGCCGCCGAGCGCTTCGATCTGGGCTTTCTCTTCCTCGGTGAGGAATTTTTCAGTCAGCGCCCGCAGCCACTCGGCAGGGATGTCGGCGCTGACCGTGTCGATGGTGTTTTCAAGTCCCTTGAACACGTGGCCGAAGACACGGTCGAACTTGTCTAGGTGGCGTTCGTCCTTCACCAGCGCGGCGCGCGAGAGATAGTAGAAATCCTCGACATTCGGCGCGATCGCGTTCTTCTCCAGCGCCTCGACCAGCACAAGATATTCCTTGAGGCTGACGGGCACCTGAGCCGCGCGGAGTTCGGTGAAGAAACGCTGGAACACAGACGCGATGATATCGCGCTGGCCCCAACGCGCCAGTCTTCCCTTATGTCAAGAGGCCGGGCTCGCGGCGATTTCCGCTAGGACGCTCCGCCACAGCAAGGCCGAGGTGAGCTCCCCTTGTCGCGCGGTTTCATCGTCGGGCGCGACCACGGTGTAGCGCAACTTGATCGCCCAGCCGTCCACCAGGGCCACACTGGCCCTTGTGTACATGCGCGCGCCATCTTGGCGCGCCACAATGAACTGCATGCTGCGTGAAGCGGGTGCTGCGCTATCGGCGCTCTCTTCGATCGTCGCCGAATAGGGTTCTGCGTTGGGGAAGCGGTGGCGCACCGCATTCTCCGCGCCCGCGATCTGCTCATCCAGGTCGGTCTCGAACGAAAACCGGGTGGCGTAGAGCGTCACGCTTTCACGGCCATCGGTGGAGTCACACGCGACGTCTTCGCCCCGCGCCGCCTGCGCAAATATGACGATGCGATTGCGGCTGTCGGGGTCCATCCGGCACACGAGGCCGCTGCGGCTGTGGCGCACCGCGACCAAGTGCTCGGCCGCAACGAGCTCAAACAGGTCTTCCGCGCTTGCTTGGGCTATGAGTTCCTGGGCGATGGCGGCCGGCGCCGCGGGTGGGTCGCCCTCTTGCGCCCAGGAATAGGCTGGCGTCGCAAGGGCCAGAAACAGGACGAGGCCCCCCCCGAGCCTCCGCAAGCGTCCTCCAACCACCATGACAGCCAGTTTAGGCGGACCCTCGGCGCCTGTCGACGCCGCGTCTCAGTTCATTGCCCGCCCCGGCTCTCGCGCCGCGCCAGAAACGCCAGCCGCTCGAACAGCATGACGTCGGCCTCATTCTTCAGGAGCGCCCCGTGCATGGGCGGGATGAGCTTGGAAGGATCGCGCTGTTTCAACGTCTCTGGATCGATGTCGTCAGTGACCAACAGCTTTAGCCAGTCCAGGAGTTCGCTGGTGCTCGGCTTCTTCTTGAGCCCCGGAACCTGGCGCATGTCGTAGAAAATTTTTAGCGCCTCGTTCACCAAGCGCTTCTTCACATCCGGGAAGTGCGAGTCCACAATGGCGCGCATCGTCGCTTCATCGGGAAAGCGGATATAGTGGAAGAAGCAGCGGCGCAGGAACGCGTCGGGCAATTCTTTTTCGTTGTTCGACGTGATCATCACAATCGGCCGCACCTTGGCCTTCACTGTGCGATTGAGTTCGTAGACGTAGAATTCCATGCGATCGAGTTCTTGGAGGAGGTCGTTCGGGAACTCGATGTCGGCCTTGTCGACTTCATCGATCAGGAGGACCGGGCGTTCAGCGCTCTCGAAGGCGTCCCAAAGCTTGCCGCGCTTGATATAGTTGGCGATGTCGGTGGCGCGCTCGTCGCCCAACTGGCTGTCGCGCAGCCGCATCACCGCATCGTACTCGTAGAGCCCTTGGATCGCCTTAGTCGTCGACTTGATGTGCCATTCGATCAGGGGCGCGCCGATGGCTTTGGCGACTTCGATCGCGAGCATGGTCTTGCCCGTGCCTGGCTCGCCCTTCACCAGAAGCGGGCGCTCGAGCGTGATCGCGGCGTTAACGGCGACTTTCAGGTCTTCCGTAGCGACATAGTCCTTGGTGCCTTCAAACCGCATTTCCGCTCCTGAGGTGTTCCGCCTCAGCAATAAGGTCCCTTCGATTGTGAGCGCAACACCTCGTTAACCTTAAACGCCGAGTGTTAACGGCGTTGGACTCCCAGAACCGGGAGAGAGTGCCTCATGCCGCTGAAATTGTCCCTGCGCCCGGGTGAGAAGTTCGTTGTCAACGGCGCCGTCGTCCAGAACGGGGATCGCCGCGCCGCTTTGGTCTTGCAGAACAAAGCTTCCGTGCTGCGCGAGAAGGACATCATGCAGCAGGAGGAGGCCGATACGCCCGCAAAACGCATCTACTTCCCGATCATGCTCATGTATCTCGACGAGCAGGGCAGGGACAAAGCCTATACCGAATTTGCTCAGCGCTTGAACGACTTCATGGGCGTCGTCCGCGATCCAACGGTGCTCGCCGAGTGCATCGGCGTTTCCAAAGAAGTAATGGCTGGTGAGTACTACCGTGCGTTGATGCGTTGCCGGAAGCTCATGTCATACGAAGCCGAGCGCCTGGGGTTGAGGAATGTCGATCAGAGCCTACCAGCGCGCGGCCACGCAGGCTGAAACGCCGCGTGACCTCGAGTATCGTGCGTTCGGCCAGGTAACCGCCGGCTTGGTGCGCATCAAGCAGGAAGGAACCGCTGTAGGCGAGAAGGCGGAGGCGCTCGACGCTAATCGCAGATTGTGGAGCCTCTTGAGCGCCGATTGCTCTCTGCCCGAAAACCAACTGCCGCTGCAATTGCGCGCGCAGATCATCTCCCTCGCACTTTGGATTGCGCGCTACTCAAGCGAAGTGCTGCGCCTCGGCGCCGACATCGACCCCCTGATCGAGGTCAACAAATCGATGATGGAAGGCCTCGCGGCTCGCTGAAATCGATATCGCAATAAACGCGACATTAACCTGTTTAGCATACGGATCGTTGCAGGAGGGGGCAGCTGCATAAAAGCGGCGGCGCGCGTCCTCGTAAATCCAAGGGCATGCGCCCAACCGGCCAAAGCGTCCGGAGAACATTGTCCAGAAGGACTTCGAGATGACAAGCGTTAATACGAATTATGGCGCCCTCGTCGCGCTGCAAAACCTCAACAAGACCACGACGGAACTGGACATGGTTCAGAACCGCATCAACACCGGCCTCAAAGTGGCCTCCGCGCGCGACAACGGCGCGGTGTACGCGATGGCCGAGGGCCAGCGCACGCGCGTTGCGGCAATCAGCGCGGTCAATTCCGGCATCGATCGGGCCAATTCCGTGATCGACGTCGGCCTGTCGGCCGGCGAATCCATCGGCGACATCCTGAAGCAAATGAAGGAAAAGGCGGTCGCCGGACAGGCCACCGACCTCTCCACCGACCAGCGCGCGGCCCTGCAGGCCGACTTCACCGCTCTGCGCACCCAGATCAACCAGATCGCCAACTCGGCCACCTTCAACGGCATCAATCTGGTGGCGTCGGGCGGCGTCAACCTTTCGGTCATCACCTCCGACCTCGCGACCTCGACCGCAGGCCGCCAGATCGCCTCCACAACGATCGCGGGCACGGCGCCGGGCTTGGCGGCTTACGTTGTCGGCAATGGCTCGGTTACTGCGGCCGACGATTCCACGTTCAACCTCAATGGCGTGGCGATCGGCACGGTGGACATCACCGCCACAATGACGGTTTCGCAGTATCTGGCTGCGGTCACGTCCGCCACGGGCGGTCGTGTGTCAGCCACATACAATCAGAACACCGGCCAGTTCACTTACGTCGCGCCGGAAGCGGTTGCGGGCACGAACGAACTGACGATCACCACCGCAGGCACAGCGCGCTCCTGGCTGGGCCAAGGCGTGGCGGCGACCGCAGTGACGTCGGCTCCGTTGACGGCCACCGTCAACGACCTCGACTTCACGGTCGATGGCTCGGGCGCGCTGGCGACGGTTACGTCCTCGCTGAACCTCGACAACTCGACCAACGCCACCTCGGCCTCAAGCGCGATCACCACCGCGATCGACACGTTGAACCGTCAGCTGGCGACCCTTGGTTCCCAAGCCAAGGCGCTCGACACCCAGAAGGGCTTCATGGGCAAGTTGTCGGACGCCGTCGAAAAAGGCATCGGCGCCCTCGTCGACGCCGATCTCGCGCGTGAATCGGCGCGTCTGCAATCGCTGCAGGTCAAGCAACAGCTTGGCGCGCAAGCCTTGTCGATCGCCAACTCTGCACCCTCGATCGTGCTCTCGTTCTTCCGCTAAGAGCAACATTGGAAAAGGCGGGGGGCCTCGCGCCCCCCGCTGCCTTCATGGTTCGGTGGTGCGCCAATCTGATCGCAACGAGTCCAGTTGGATCGATCCTGCTCCTCACCAAGCGCGCCGTTGGCGCTCCCGGCGCAGACGAAGCGGTAAACAAAACGTAAAAATAATTGTTTCGGAGGCGGTAGCGTTAACGGTTCGTTAACGCATTTACTGTTCGTTCACCACGCGGCGAAGCGCGCCGCGCGCTCGGCTCTTGCGTGCGCGCGATCCGAAGGAGCGGGCAGTATGGTTTCTACAATTGTCCCCGGTGCGGCAGGCGCGCCAGGTGTAGATCCGCGTCTGCACCGCCAGCCCGTCACGCCCGCAGCCACAGATCGGCGCCAGGACGCCGCCGCTTCGCAAGGTGATCGCGTTGAGGTCAGCGGCGCTTCACTTGCGGCGGCGCGCGAAAGTGTCCGCGCTGCCGTCGAGCAACTTCACCAGGCGCTCGCACTGGGGCGTGAAGCGCAGGCTTTCCTGGTCCGCGTGCAGGGTTTGGTCCGCGACGGCGCTGCGCAAGAAGACCTTGATGTGGCGTTGGCGGCCTTTGCGCAGCGCGTTGAATTGGCCGCGGCCCAGGGCGCGCGACTGGTAGCGGGCGACGACCTCGCAATAAACGCAGAGCCCGGCGCGCCTCCCATCATGGCTCCTGGCGTGGATCTTCGATTGAAGATGGCGCCACGGCCGGGCGACGTGATGCTTGTCGCCGCCGAAGCGGCGGTCGACGATCCCGCTCTCCCGGGAGCGGTGAAGCGCTCGCTGGAACTGGTGCAAGCGGCGATGGGGCGCCTGGTCGAGGTGGCGCGATCGCTTGAGGCGCATCAAGGATTTATAGGCGCGGCTGAGCGCGCCGTGGCTTCGAGCGTGCGCCCTGATCTGGACGCCGAAGGCGCGCGCCTACTTGCGCTTCAAGTCCGGCAAGGCCTTGAAGCGGTCGGCGGGCGCTCGATCGCCAACGTTGAGCCCCAAGCCGTGCTCGCGCTGTTCAGGGCGTGAGCATGATCGTTTGAGCGGTGCGGCCGCCATTCCGTCAATAACGATCACGCGCCAACTAAAGCGGGCTCCAGTTGCGCGTTGAGATATCGACGAGGTCGCCTTCATCGCCGTCGCGCAGCCGCAGCCAGAAACGGCGGCCGGCTCTGTAAGCGTTGAATCCTAAAATCCCTATCAGGCCGAACAACGCGACCGACGCGAGCGCGAGCGAAGCTACAAGGTCGCGTGTAAAGGTCAGCTCGCCGCGCGCCACTTCGCGCAGACGCCCGTCGCGCTGCAAACGCTTGGCGGCGGCGGCCGCGCGCGCGCCGGCGGTTTGGGCGACCAGCCGCAGCTTTGCGACATCGCCCATGGACGTGGCGTGCGTGAGAAGGGCGACCGCAGTGCCATGTGAGGTGGCTTCGCTCATGGCCCCGATCTCGGCGAGCACCGCACCCAATTGTTCGGCTGGCCGGGGGTTGAGGGTTGTGCGGAAGGAGGCGCTGGCGTTCGAATAACTCGCCGGATCCCCGTTTTGAACGTTCGCGAGAGCAGCGGCGCGGAACGCCTCGATTGGAAGCGCGGCGTTCGCCAATGCAGCAAACTCGGCTGCGAGGCCTTGCGGGTAGTCGTCGCGGCGGCTCGCATCGAGCAGAGCTGCCGCACCGGCGGCTACTCGCGGAGACGGCTCGCCGCCCAGCCCCAAGGCATAGCCGGTCAGGATGAACTGAAGCGCATCCGTTGATGGCTCTGCGAGCAGGGCGGCGGCCATCAGTTCAAAGTTTCTGGTGTCGGCCAGATTTGGCTGCGCTCCTGGGCGGGGGGCGATAGTGCTCGTTGCGCGTCGCGACAGCAGAGGAACCATTGACTCGTATCGCGTGCGCGTGCCTGGCGTCAGGAGGCTCAAGGCCACCAACTCAAGTTGAGCGTCGTCTGCGCCGGCCGGCAGGCGGCGATCGATCGCGTTGCGCTCACGCGGAGGCAGCATGCCGCGCGCCGAAAGGAGAAAACCGCGCGCCGCTTCTATGTCGTCGTCCATCAATTCCATGGCGACGAGGTCATCCCAGAGGTTCATGCGGTCGTAGTCGAGCTGTATGAGTTCGCCGTTGAGCCGCTCGACGCGCTCGCGGATGATGCGCGCCCCTGCCTCTGAATACTCGTAGGCGTAGAGTTGATCGCGCGCGATAATGATGAATGCCGTCGCGCCGGCGAGCGGCAGCAGCACCAGGCAAAAATTGAAGGCAAGGGCCGTCAGGGCGCCGAACATGCGTCGACGTCCGCTGCGGGCCCGCACGGGACGCCACGCTCCGGACACCCTTGCGTGCCTCATACCTCACCCATCATGAGTGATAAGAACCGGCGAAAACGGCTGTGAGCAAGATGAATTACAGGAAAGGCGAATTCATCGCGTGTGTGGGGTCTTTGATCAGGCGCTGCGGTCGATCAAAGCGGGCTTCGGGCCTGGCGCACCCGATACGACGCCGCCGGCGCCGTAATTGAGGCTGCCCCCGCGCTGGCGCGTAACTTCCTCAGCCATCGCTTGAACCAATCCTTCGCTCACTGTTTTGAGCGCGCCCAGCGCAAGTTCGTGTGCGGCCAATGTGTCTTGCAGCGATTGGGTGTCCTGTTTGAGCTTCTCCAATGCTCCAGGCGCCGCGCCTGCAATCAGGGAGGGGTCCTGTTTGATGCGCGCAAGCTCGAGCCGATAGGCGTTCGCTAAACGATTTCGTTCCTCGGCTTGTGCGCCCATCAGCGGCGGCGATCGAGCTCCTATGCGGCGCACGTCCTCTTCCACCAGCGCCGCAAGGCGGGTGGTTATTATGGCTAATTGCTCGGCGCGGTCTTGCGCCCCGTCAGCGAGAAGCGCCATCGGTCGGCTCCATGGAAACGGTTTCTTGCAGACGCATCAACTCCCTGACGACGCTGTCGGCGATCCCGACGCCGCCCGATCGCGATAGCGCATCGGCGTAGCGCTCGATCAGCATGGGGCGGAAAATCTCTTCGCCTATGCCGCCTCCGCCCAGCCCGTCGGTTTCCAGCCCTTCGAACATCGGCGCCAGCATTTGCGCGAGGAAGATCGCTTCGAACTCCTCCGCCACACGGCGAAGTTCGTTGGGCGGAGCTGCTTGTGTGGGGCCAAGCGGCAGGGGCGCGCCAGGCAGTGCGAGGGGGGCATCCATCACATCACTTCGATTTCGGCTTGGATGGCGCCCGCCGCTTTGAGCGCCTGCAATATGGAAATCATGTCCCGTGGAGAGACGCCGAGGGCGTTCAAGCCATTCACTAATTGGCGCAGCTGCACGCCGCCTGGCACGATCACGAGGCCGCCTCCTTCTTCATCGACGTCGACGCCGGAGGATGGCGCAACGACCGTCTCGCCGCGGCTGAACGGCGCCGGCTGACTGACAAAGGGATCTTCCTGAATCGAGATCGTGAGATTGCCTTGGGCGATGGCGACGGTGGAGACCTTTACGTTCTCGCCCATCACAACGATGCCGGCGCTTTCGTCGATCACGATGCGCGCCGGGGCATCGACCTCAACCTCGAGGTTCTCGATCCGGCCCACGAGCGAAACCATGTCGCCGGCGAATTCCGGCGGACGGCGTAGCACAACAGAACCTGGATTGGCCGCGCGCGCCGCGTCCACGCCGACTGCGCCGTTGATGGCGGCTGCGATCCGCTGCGCGGTGGTGAAGTCGGGGTTGCGCAACGCCAGGCGCAATTCCTGCTGTGCGGCGATGTCGAAGTGGGTTTCGCGCTCGACGAGCGCGCCCGATGCGATACGCCCGGCTGTCGGCACCCCGCGCGTCACCGACGAGCCCGAATTACCCGACGCCGCAAAACCGCCGATCGCCAGCGGCCCTTGTGCGACCGCGTACACTTGCTGGTCTGCGCCCATGAGCGGGGTCACCAAGAGCTGGCCGCCGGCCAGGCTGCGCGCATCGCCAAGCGCCGATACGGTGACATCTATGCGAGAGCCCTGGGAGGCGAACGCCGGCAGGTTTGCAGTCACCATGACGGCTGCGACATTGCGCGTATTGAGGTTGCCGTTGGACGCGTTGACGCCGAGGCGCTCCAACATCGCGGCAAGACTCTGGCGGGTGAACGGCGAGTTTCGCAGGCTGTCGCCAGTGCCTGCCAGGCCAACGACGAGACCGTAACCCACAAGCTGGTTCTCGCGCACGCCCTCGAAGTCAGCGATATCCTTGATGCGTGGCCCCGCCCAAGCCGGCGCGGCGCCTACTGGCGCGCCGGCCGCGGCGAGGGAGGCAAATGCGAGCAGGGCGGCGCGCACCGCGCTGAAACGGAGTTTCATAAGGCTCGATACGCTACCGGTTTGGTTAACGCCTCGTTCAACTCAATCGTTAAGAGATCGGAAATCGCAGCGGTCGATGCTGCGCGCCATGAAGATCGAGGGTCCGCGCAATGTCGCGCCGCCGCAAACCACGCGGCGCACAGGTTCGCCGGCAGCTCCCGGTTTTGCGCCGTCGTCCGACGCGCCTCAGCGCGCCGCGCCGGCAGCAAGCGTGGGCGCTGTGACCGGCCTGGGCGCGATCCTTGCGCTTCAGTCCGACGAGCCGCCCGCGCAGCGACGCGCGCGCCAAGCCAAACGCGGCAAGGATGCGCTCGACGCCCTGGAAGTGCTTGAACGCGGATTGCTGCTCGGACGCGCTCCCGCTTCGCTGCGAGCCGAGTTGGAGAGTCTTCAGTGCGGCTCGCAACTCACAGGCGAGACCGGCCTAGATGAGGTGCTTCGCGAAATCGACACACGCCTGGCCGTTGAAGTCGCAAAGTTGGATTGTGTGCTCGGGAGAGCCTGATGCTGCAGCGCAAAATCAAATTATTTCAGAGACTTTGGCGCCGTCCTTGCTCCATGGACGAGGCTCAGGGCGAAGGCTATAAGGCGGCGCCTCGCGAGGGCGGACGGAGTGCTGACATCGTGGCCCAGACCGTGACGAAAGAGTACCGCCCAAGCGACGACGAGGCGTTCATGAACGAACGCCAGCGCGAATACTTCCGAAAAAAGCTCATGACCTGGAAGGGCGAGATCCTGGAGGAGTCGCGTTCGACGATCGCCTCTCTGCAACAAGATACCGTGGCCGAACCAGACCTTGCCGACCGCGCTACGAGCGAAACAGACCGCGCGCTCGAATTACGCACGCGAGATAGGCAACGCAAACTGATCGCCAAGATCGATGAGGCGCTGCGCCGTATCGATGACGGCTCCTACGGATATTGCGAGGAAACCGGCGAACCGATTTCGCTCTCACGCCTTGAGGCCAGGCCGATCGCGACGCTTTCTCTCGAAGCTCAAGAACGCCACGAGCGCCGCGAGCGCGTGCATCGCGACGATTGAGCTTCACCAATCGCCCGTCGCTGCCAGTTTCCACCCGCCTTGCCCCACCGCCAGTCGCTTGGCTAAAGGAGGCAACGCCTCGCGCAACGCAGCTTCCAGCCCAAACGGCGGATTGACGAGGAACACGCTTGAGCCGGCCAGTTTGCCCTGGGGTGAGGGCGTATCGACCCAAAGATCGGCGCGCAGCGCTTGCAAAACGCCTTGAGCGCGCGCCTCGGCGTCGGCAGCGTCGAGCGCGGCCGCGCTCTTCATTGGTCGCCACCATAGATACACGCCGTGGCCAAAGCGTTTGAGCGCGGGGCCGAGCGAGCGCGCGGCGCGCGCAAGTTCGTCCGGCGCTTCATAAGGCGGGTCGATGAACACAAGCCCGCGCCGTTGCGGCGGCGGAAGCAGCGCGCCAAGCGCTTCCCAGCCATCGCGTTCGTGCACGTGTACGTTGGGCGCACGCCGCAGGTTTTGCCTGAGCGCGGCGCATTCCTCCGGATGCAGCTCACACGCCATCAGCACATCGCCGGCCCGCAATTGCCCGGCCGCCAGCTCTGGTGAGCCGGGATACGTACGCGGCGTCTCCTCGGGGCTGACCGCTCGCACTGCGCAAAGCAAGCGCTCGATGAGGGGTGGTGGATCTGTCCAATCCCAAATCCGACCCAACCCGTCTCGCCATTCGGAACTGCGCTGGGCTTCCTCGCTCTGGAGTTCGTAGCGGCCACGCCCGGCATGGGTATCCAAGACCGCAAACGGCGCCGCTTTCCGTTTGAGCGCATCAAGGCAGAAAAGAAGCACGGCATGCTTCAAGATATCGGCGTGATTGCCGGCGTGAAAGGCGTGGCGGTAGTTCATCAAAATTCGCCTCGGTTCGATGGCGGGCGAGGAGCGAATTTCAAATCCACTACGGGCTAATTGCCGCCCTCGGGCTGACGACACCGATCCGGGGAGTAATCGCGATCTCCCCACATGCCAGCGCATTGCATCGCCCACAGGCCGCGGCGCAGTTCGCGCGCTCGGGCCTCTGCGCTCGCATAAGCGCCGCAGCTGTAGCGCGGCAAGTCGCGCGCCCACCCGCGCTCAACGAGCGTGGCGGCGAGATCCCGCCCGCCAACGGTGCAAACGGAGACTTCGCGGCCACGTGCGTCGGTTTCGCGCACCGTGCATTCCACCACGCGATTGCCGATTATCTCGGTGAGGGCATCTTCAGCGGCTTGGCTTGGATGTTCGTTGCCGCAATCGACCTCGGCTTCCGGAGCATCGATTCCCCACAGCCGGATGCGGTGGTCGCCAATACGCAAGGAATCGCCCTCGGCGGCGCGGGCTTGGCCCGAAATTGCGGCTTGGGGTGTAGGTTGCGCAAAAGCCTGAAGCGAAAACACGGCGACGCTGGCGGCAATGACGCTCGCCGAAGCAGGCCATGCCAGCCAAGTAAGGTTCGCATGGGCGCTTGTTCTGCGATTCATAAGCGGGGTCTCCCTCACAAGCCAAACCCTAGGCCAACCGGAAACGCTGCTGAAGGGGGGTGCTGCAGCTACTCATGCAACCCGAAGACGGCCACTCAACAATTCGGGGTAAAAACGCCTAATCACCCTTTCGGGCGATTGCTTCAACGAGCGGCGACCCTCAAGGTTCAGGCCGCTACGCAACGCAAGAACCGAGGAATCGAATTGGCTAAGGTGCTGGGAGTGGGCGGCCTCTTCTTCAAGAGCCGCGACGGGGCCGCGTTGCGGGATTGGTATGCGCGCGTCCTCGGGCTTGAGTTCGCCGATTGGGGCGGGGTGGTGTTCACCCCCGACGCTGCGATGGCAAAGCCGGGCGCGGCCACGGTGTTCAGCCCGTTCAAGGCCGACACCGACCATTTCGCTCCCTCCGATAAGGATTACATGTTCAATCTGATGGTCGATGATCTCGATGGCGCGCTCGCGCGTTGTAAGGCCGAAGGTGTCGAGCCAGTGAAATTGTTCCCAGACGAGTTCAACGGTCGCTTCGCGCACATCATGGACCCCGAAGGCCGCAAGATCGAACTCTGGGAACCCAAGCCCATGCGGGGCGACGAACACTGATCAAACAATTTTTCGCGCCCGTGATGGCTGAGGGCAATGCATGCGCCGCAGACTGCTTTGGGCCACCGACGCCCGGATCATCACAATTCGCGAGTGGCGGAACTGCTCCGATCCGGCCGCAGAGCGCTTTCGCATCGCGATGACATTTCACGATGTCCGCGTTCGCCGCCTCTCAGACGACACAAGCACCGTGAGCCAAGTCATCATTCCGGTTCGCTAGCCAAAGGCCGCTTCGGCCCAGATTCAGTCTTTATCCCCAGCGTCGGCAAGGGCGGCTTTGGATGCGCAAAGCGACTTTCCGGGTATGGTCGTGTCCAGGAGGGCGCTTCATGGGATTGTTTCGCGACCACGCGGCCGCGCATCGTTACGAGCTCGACGCGGCTGAAGGCGCCTCTTTTGCCGATTATCGCGACATCGGCGGCGTGCGCGTGATCATGCACGTAGAGACCCCCCTCGCCGCGCGCGGAAGAGGTTACGCCTCGAAGCTGATGGCCGCGGTTGTCGCCGACGCGCGCACGCATGCGCTGAAGCTGCGAGCCAGCTGCGCGTTCGCCGTGGCGTATTTCAAGCGCCATCCCGATACTGCGGACGTCCAGGTCTGATTGTCAGTCCCGCGGCTGCGGCACGATGCGCAGATAAGGCTTCACCGTCTTCCAGCCGCCGGGGAACCTGCCCTTGGCCTCTTCATCGGAGACGGAAGGCACGATGATGCAATCCTCGCCGCTCTTCCAGTTCACCGGCGTTGCAACTTTGTGATTGGCCGTCAGTTGGATGGAATCGAGCAGGCGCAGAACTTCGTCGAAGTTGCGGCCAGAAGACATCGGATAAATCAGCATCGCCTTTATGAGTTTGTCCGGGCCGACAATGTAGACAGTGCGGACGGTTGCATTGGTGGCCGCAGTCCGCCCTTGTGCAGTGTCGCCGGCGTCGGCCGGCAGCATGTCGTAGAGTTTCGCCACCTTCAAATCTTGGTCGCCGATCAGCGGGTACGTGACATCGCCGCCCGTCACGTCGCGGATATCGGCCAGCCAGCGATCATGATCGCCGACGGGATCCACGGAAAGACCCATGACCTTGGTGCGGCGCTTCCTGAATTCGGGCTCCAGCTTCGCAAGATACCCAAGTTCGGTCGTGCAGACCGGCGTGAAGTCCTTGGGGTGTGAGAACAAAATCGCGTAGCTGTCGCCGATCCAATCGTGAAACCTGACCCGTCCCTGAGTGGTTTCTGCTTCAAAATCGGGGGCCTTGTCGCCAATGCGCAGCGCCATGACATTTTCTCCTATGATGATGGGGATAACTCCTTAGCACTTCCCCTGCTTTTTCGGCATAGAAAGTTGAGCGCTGGCGGCCAGATTTGAGGGCAGGGTCGGCGCAGTGAGGGGGCGATGTCTTGAAGGCGATGAGTGCATGGTTGGCGGCCCGTCTGTTTAGACCGGCGCTTGCGGGTATAGGGATTGTCTTGGCGGCTGGAACAGCCGGATGCGCCACCGCGCCGCGCGCTGATCGAGATTGGTTTCCTTATCTTGCGCCCACCGCCCAGGTCGAGGCGAGCGAGAGCCGCTTCTCCGTGGCGCCGGTGAGTGACTGGTCATATGCGAGCACCGGGCCGACCGCGGAAAGCTATGTCGAGGCGGCCTACGATTTCGAGGCGCTGCGCGAGGTGTGGTTCGTGCTGGAGCCGCAGCCTGGCTCACAATTGGCGGCGCACACGTTTCTTCTATTCGAATTCGAGGGAGATCGCTTGCTGGGCCTTACGATCGAGGCGCGCCGTGAGCGAAACGAGGAATATTCGGCGCTCAGGGGCATCTTCAACACGTATGAGCTCTCTTACCTTTGGGGTTCTGCGCGCGATCTGATGACGAGGCGTGCGGTTATGCTGGAGCATGAGGTGTTCATGTATCCTGTCGCGATTGATGATGGGCAGAAGCGCGCTTTGCTTCGCAGCCTGTTAACGCGAGCTGATGCGCTTGAGCGGCGTCCCCGCTATTACAATACGCTGTTTTCGAATTGCACGAACGAATTGGCGAAGGCGGCGGGCTTCAACTGGGCGCCAGCCTACATCCTCACTGGGCGCTCGGATGAATACTTGTTCCGACGCGGCATTATACCGGGCGATGATTTCGCACGCGCGCACGCGCGCTCGGATGTGACGTTGTTGGTGCGAGCGTTGAACGCTATGCGGCCGGACGCGTTTGATTCAGCCTTGCTGGGCGAATTGCGGCGGCGCAACGCGGCGAACTAAAGCAACGGCCTTTCGATGGCGCGCTCATTGTCGCATTTGAGGGCCGACACCTTACTCGCCGCGCGTGAGCAGCGCGGTGAGACCGAGAACGACAGCGAAGGCCGACATCGCGCCGACAACGAACCACACGAACCAATGTATTTCCAACTCGCGCTCCCCGCGTTGCAGGCCGCGAGGCTAGCTGCGGCGCCCGGCGCCCGGCTTTGATTCAGATCAACCTTTCGACGCGCGGATAAGAGCTTCGCACTCATCGGGCGTAAGGTGGCGCCATTTTCCCTCTGGCAAGTCGCCAAGGTTCAGTGGCCCTATGCGCGTGCGGATGAGATCGGCAACCTCGAGATCGACAGCGTCGCACATGCGGCGGATTTGCCGGTTGCGGCCCTCCGTCAAGACGAAGCGCAAGCGCTGTTCGCCGGCCAGACTCACCTTCGCGGGCCGCAATTGCCGACCATCAAGCGAAAGACCGTGACGGAGCAGGGCCAACTTCGCTCCTGTGAGCGCGCCACCCACGCGCACAAGATATTCCTTGTCGAGTTTGGACTGCGGCCCGATCACCGCCTTTGCGAGCACGCCGTCCTCGCTTAGCAGCAACAATCCATGTGAATCCTGATCAAGCCGCCCAAGCGGCGCGAGCCGGGTGCGCTTTGTCGGCAAGCGCCCGGCAGGCCCGACAATATTGGCGCGCGTGAGGAGGCGCGCCGCCGGAATTTGATCGCCTTCCGGCTGGGCGGAGACGACCCCGACGGGTTTGTTGAGCGCGATCGAAAGCTGTGGCCGTGTTCGTGGCTCTATCACTTCAATGGATTGACCCGGCGCGATCTTGTGACCCGGATCGCCGACGCGTTCGCCGTCGATCAGAACCAGGCCCTTGGCGATAAGGTCCTCGGCCTCGCGGCGCGAGCAAACGCCTTCTTGCGCGAGCCATTTGTTCACACGCTGCGGCTCGCTCCCCTCAAACACCCTGCGGAATGCCATCAGCCGCAGGCTGTAGGCGCCTCGCGCATCGCACGCAAGCGGGCTTGAGCCATGGGCTGGATTTGGCGTTCATCGCGCATGCATGAGAGGCTGCGGTAGAGCGCTGCTGCTCGTGAGCGGTCCGCATCTGAGCCGGCGTCTATCATGGCGGCCAGGTTGAACATGGCCGGCGCGTGTTCTTGGGCCGCCGCGCGCTCGTAGAGCGCGCGCGCGCGGATGGCGTCGCGCGTAACGCCGATCCCATCGCGATAAAGCGTCGCAAGCATGTGTTGTGCTTCGGGCAGACCGCTGCTTGCCGCGCGATCCAGGAAGGGAATGGCGGCGGCCGGGTCGCGCGGGCCAGCGGGGCTGTCGCGCAACCAGCGTGCGTAACCGTACTGCCCATGGGCGTCGCCGCGCTCCGCTGCCTGCAACCACAAACGCCCGGCTTCGGTTTGGTCGGGGAGCGGAGTTCGAAAATCGCCGGCCAGAAGCTGCGCATAGTCAAGCTGTGCGGGAAGCCAGTGAAGTTCTGCGGCCGCACGCAGGCGAGCACGCGCGGTCGCCTCGTCGATCGCCGCGTGCGGCGCCGTGCGGCGCACAACCCAAGAGAGATAGAGCGCCGCGGGGTAGCCCTGACCGGATGCAGCGTCACAAGCTTGCCGCGCCGCAGCTGGACTTGCCAGGAATCCTTCGGCGCCCGCCAGGTGACCGAGGCAGGCGAGCGTTTGTGCGTGAGCGTCGCCGCGCTCGGCGTCCGCTTTGATCCGTTGTGCGTCCGCCTCGTGGATTCTAGCCGAGGCTTCCCGCCAAGACAGCGTTTCCAGCTCCGCAAGCGAGAGGCCGGCGTGCGCGTTCTGCGCAGAAGCAGCAGTCGCGTTCGCACTATCCGTCGTCGGCGCAACCAAGAATGTTCCCGAGCGCGTCGCGTTGATTACCCTGCCGGCGCCGAACCCAACCGCAAACAAGAGACCCACCGCCAAGGCGACCGCTCCCAGCCGCCATCGCCGATCATCGTCCCCCTTGTGCATCAACGCCGCCCGGGCTTTGACGAGGATTTCTGGCAGCTTTTCCGGTGGAGGCTTCTCCTCGCGAGGCGCGAGCTTGTCGATCTCCGCCGCCAACGCCTCGAATTGCACTTTGAAGGCGGCCGGGCCGCGCCCTCCTATCTCGATGCGCGGGGCGGCGCTAAACGGTGTCGGCGCCGCGGCGCGCGAGAGTTCCAGCGAAACTAACTTCTTGCGCTCAAGCGCGAGCGCGGCGAGCGCCGCCAGCCAGGGCGGCGTCGCTGTTTGGCCGGGCCATAGCGCCACGACGCATTTCGCCTCTTCAACCGCCTTCGTCAGTTCGGCGTCGCTAGGAATTTCGGCGCTGGTTTTGAAGCCAAACGCGGCGAGCGCCTCCGCGAGCCCACGCGCGCGTGCGTTTGCCTCAGCTGCCGCTGCGATGAAGACGTCCGCCATGCTCGCTTTGTTTCAACAGAAACCGTGTGGGGATCGTCAAGCGTCGCGACTGAACATTGCGGCGACTTAAAGTATCGCTTTGCCTATCCGGGGGGTTTACAGCCGCCAGCTGAGCGCCAACGCGCCGAAGTCCTGGCGCGTAGGTTGTCCCTGGAACTCCTCGGTCCGCCAGACGAAAGTGTAGGCCAGACGCCAATCCCCGGCGGCGACGGAAAAGCCTGTCTGGAAGTCGCCGACGAATGGGCGGCGATCCACCGATGCGGATGCCTCGAAGGTGTTCCCGTCGAGAAACAGATTGTGCGCCACCGCTCGCCCCTGGACGCCCGCGAAGACGGACCACGAAAGCGGCCCGCCCTGGAAGTGCTCGACCCCCGAGAGGGAAGGGCGCACGCGTAACGGGCCGTAATCGCTGTCGATGCGTTGGCCTATGCGGGCAGCGAGCCCCACCCGGACTTCGTCGCGCAGCGTTCCGATCGTGGCGCCCACGCTCGGCGTTAAATCCGCCTCGACGCCGCCCAGGAAATCTCCGAAGAGCCGCGCGGCGCGCCAGCGGCGATCAAACGAGACCGCGAAAGCGAACTCGTCGTTGAGCTGACTGTCCCATCCTTGCGGGTCGGGTGCGCCAAGCGCTTGGTGTATGCCGCGCTGGGCCTCTTCGCCGAGAGCTGAGGGCCCGACAATTCCGAATTCAAGTTCGTAGGTGTCGAGGTAGCGCGGACGGCGTCCGTCAGCGCGGTCTTCCTCCACGCCAACCATGATTTGCATATAGAGCCAACCCGCATAGGGATGCTGATCTGGCGGCGCCGGGACCGCGTTGATGTCCTCCGGCGTGAAAATCGATTGGCCTAGGGAAATGCCCCAGAAATCCGGCGACGATCCGGAGAGGACGCGCGTGAATTGGCCTGCGCCGTCGAGCCAATCGGGCACGCCCGCTGACGGCGAGACATAGGCGAGCTTGACGCCCGATGTGTAATTGCGATCGGCGCCGGACGACAGGCTGTCGTTTTCAACCGCAAGCGAAAGTGCGCCCTTCTGCTCGGCGGGCCTGTCCTCGGCGAACGCCATGCCCGGCAACGCCGCCAACAATGCCACGCCGACGGCCCCCTTCATCAGGCGATGATATCGGGTGTCAGCTTGTCCTCGATCCATTGGATTTGGTCCCTCAACACCAGCTTTCGTTTCTTCAACCGCGCCAGTTGGAGTGTGTCCCCCGCAGATTTGTCCTGAAGCGCGAAGATGGCGCTGTCGAGTTCGCGGTGCTGTTCTCTGAGTTCGATCAGCCGGGCCTTGAGCGCCCGCTGCTCGGGCGTGTCGTTGATATCGAAGTCGTCGTCGCTGCTCATGCAAGACCCGTCTTCGCTCGCTTGTTTTGCGAGGCGCGAACCACCGCCCGAGGGCGAGCTAATCCCTGTCCGCGCAGGCTGTAAAGCGCCCCTGGTCGGGATAGACGCCAAGGCTGGGCGCCTGTCCTGAGGGCAACATTAATTTTCTAACACAATGTAAGGAGACAGCATCCCAATTTGGCGCCATGCTCGGACTCGCCAACAAGAGGAGGCGCTCCCAATGGCTCTCGAACAGCGGCTGCGCGAATTGGATGCGCGGCATCGGGACTTGGATTTAATCATTGAAAATGAAGCCAAAAGGCCAGCCGTGGATGCGATGCGGCTCTCGGCGATGAAACGCCAAAAACTGAAGCTCAAAGAAGAAATCGAAGACATCCGCCAGCGACTAAGCCTTCACCACTAGGCTGGCGGCGGCGCGCCGGGACCGAGGCGCCCTGCGCGCCAGGCGCGGTGCGCCCGCATGCTCCGCGCTAAAGCAACGGACTTTAAATTCGCCTCATTTCGATGGCGGGCGCAGAGCGAATTTAAAGTCCAAAGTTGCTTTAGAAACTCCTGAATCCAAAGCGTCTTTGGACCTCAAGTGCGACACCGAGC
>Ga0247727_10007673_pt1 | contig 20402 bp, 15 predicted proteins | sample WisWelCaveWW1625_FD_202498 | JGI IMG/M metagenome (GOLD analysis project Ga0247727, IMG submission 202498) | Biofilm microbial communities from Wishing Well Cave, Virginia, United States - WW16-25 | ecosystem: Environmental > Aquatic > Deep subsurface > Groundwater > Cave microbial mat | place... | reverse complement strand
TGCGCGAAGCAATCAACGAAACAATGAAGGAAGAGTTCCGGCGAAATCAGAATACGTTCCTTTGGGGACAAGACGTTGCTTCCAAAGAAAAAGGGGGCGTGTTCAATGTAACAAAAGGGATGCTGCAAGAATTCGGCCAGCGCCGCATTTTCAATGCACCGATTGCAGAGAACTTTATTGTAGGAACAGCAAACGGTTTCTGCCGCTATCGCGATGACATCTGGGTCGTCATCGAAGGGGCACAGTTCTCCGATTATTTTTGGCCCGCCATGGAACAGTTCATCGAATGCTCGCACGAATACTATCGCACCAACGGCCAGTTTGCACCAAACATCGTCATGCGCCTCGCTTCAGGCGGTTACATTGGCGGCGGCTTATATCACTCACAAAGTCTCGATGCAACGTTTGCCACGATCCCCGGCGTACGAATCGTAATGCCGTCGTTCGCAGACGACGCCGTCGGCTTGATGCGGATGGCAATGAGAAGTTGTGGACTAACTGTATACATCGAAAATAAATTTCTTTACAATCAATTCTTCACGAAAACACCGAAGCCCTCAACGAATCACATCGTCCCGTTTGGCAAAGCGCGCACACTTCGCGAGGGAACAGACATGAGTATTGTCGCGTGGGGAACACCGGTGCATTTTGCGCTTCGCGTGGCAAATAAATTATCCGATCAACATAACGTCAGCGCCGAGGTCGTCGATCTCCGTTCGATTAACCCGCTCGATGTCGATGCCATTATCGCATCAGTGAAAAAAACAGGCAGGCTGCTCGTCGTTCATGAACACCCCCACTTTGGCGGATTTGGCGGACACATCGCATCAATCGCAGCAGAGCACGCTTTTCAATATCTCGACGCTCCGATCATGCGGGTTGCTTCCAAAAATTCTCCCGTACCATTCTCACGCATTCTTGAGCATGCTGTCTTAATCCAGGAAGCAGACATTATGGAAGCGGCGTTGAAGCTGGCGGCGTACTGAAAAGTTGCAGATTTGGGATTACAGATTACAGAAAGATGAAAAGGTCCGGGCAAATGCTCGGGCTTTGTTATTATACATGCTTCTAAAGTAACAGGTTACTTCACTACTGATAATTTTTTAACGTCTGAGAAGTTAGACGTCCGTAACCGATAAAAGTATAATCCGCTCGAATGACTACTGACATCCCATCGCACTGTATATCCTCCAGGCTGTTTTACCTCATCGACTAACGTATTGATTTCTCTTCCAAGAACATCGTAAATCTTTAAGCTCACATGTTGGGCAACAGGAACTGTAAAATCGATGTTCGTCACAGGATTAAACGGATTCGGATAGTTCTGGAACAATGCAAACTTCTGTGGTTGTGATACAACAATCGTAATTTCTTTCGTCCATGTTTCCCCTGCTGGTGTGTTGATAAAGAACGTGAGATGTTGTTCCTTGTTCACTGGAGCTGTCTTATCAATTGAGAAAGTGAAAACCACATTTGTCTCATCGCTTGGCTTTAGCAGATCTACCAGCTGTTCTGTCGAAGTAAAATGAACCCAGCTTGGTATTTTATCCGCTATAACTTTGACATGGTTGACAAGATATGCAGAAGAGTTTTCAATAGTAAGTTCTATCGTGTTCCCCTCAGATGCAAATGGTATCTGATATACTGTAGCTGTTCCACGTTGTTCTGCCTGCTGAGCCATAAGTGGTACATTGAAGATGAAGACTAACAGAAATAAAGATAATCTTTTCATAAGAATCTCCTTTATTGTTCACAAGGCGGTGGTTCTGCTTGAAGCTCAATGGTAATTGTGCCGGATGAACCAGCGTCAATACTTCCTGCAGCTTTCAATTCAACTTTTGACTGTGATTTACCTGTCCGCACAAGCCAGTAACGTATATTATTCTCAGGACTGATATTCCATCTTAACGATAACGGCGCCTTGGCATTCTTCACCTTGATAGAAAACTTTTTAGGTGTATTCCCCGGTGGGACACTCTCAAAAAGCTTATTCGAGTTGAATCGCGCACTGAACACGCCTGGCAACGGCTCAGGCGGCATTTCGGTGTCGGTAAAACCCATATGCAATTTACGATGCGAGTTATACACGTACATCTGTTGTGCGTTGCCGTTTGCATCGACCACTGTCAGTTGATCCAACGATGTCGGCGACGTAATACAACACTCGGTGCAGGGCGGTGCTGCTGCTACTGTGGTAAACCATCGTATGCCCGACCAGTTACTTGTTCCGAAACTGTTCGAAGCGCTTACTTTCCAATAGTACGTCGTGCTGTGAGCAAGCGTTCCGATCTGCTGGTACGTATTCGTCAGAGTGCCGTTATCGTACACGAGTGGCGACGTAAACGCTGAACTCGTTGCAACCTGTAAACGATAGGTTGTCGCTTCTTCCGAAACATTCCAACTCAATGTCGGTGTAAGGGATTGATTCACCGCGTTATTAATAGGAGATGCGAGTGTTGGTGGCGGCGGTGCGCCAGGAGGCTGCGGTGGCTGAATTGGAGTAATCGGTGGTACAGATCCTGCTGTATCACTGTTCAAGATGATTGATCCGTTCGCGTTCACTTTGACCCAATAGCCATTTCCAGGGCGCAACGAGTCAGCAACAATATATCCTGTAGTGTAACCGTAGTACGGTGAAGTAACAATATTCGTTGGAAGTTGCTGGATAGAAGTTACAGCAAGAGCATTAGAGATCGATCCGATAAGATTCCATCCATTGACTACTGCTACTGTCTCTACATCGTTCTTTATACCAGTATAAGTAACAGTTGTCTGTCCAGGAAATTTCACCCAGTATCCTATCCCTGGCGCCAGCGTATCTTTCTGTACATAACTGGTTGTATATGCGTACGCAGGTGTGATTGCTTGCGGGTATATTATCGCCTTTCTAAAATCCGGTACTATCAAAGGCACGCTCACTATATTCCAGTTTTGCTGTAGTTGCGTTGTGATCGTGTATTTAAATTTTACCTTAATGGTATGACCTGTTGTAACATTATAGAAGGTATAGCCTACAGTCGAGTCTTTCTTGACGCCATCAACAATGACACTATCAAGTATGTTATTTGCATTAGCCGAATAGGTAAATCGTTGGTTAGCACCATGATTCACAGAGACCGATCCGCTCGGACTGATGGTTCCTCCGCCAACGAGCGTTGTCGTAATGATATATGTTTTTACTTTGAATACAGCACGAATAGTCGAATCACCTCTGACATTGTTGAATGTATAGCTCGACATCGTGCCTTTGTAAGTTCCGTTAACAATGACGCTATCGATGTTATAGCCCGTACTCGGTGTTATTGTAAAGCTTTGATTTGCGCCATAGGTTACCTTCACATTGCCTGACGGACTGATTGAACCATTTGCTCCGGCAGAAGCTGTGATGATAAGTGTATCGATAGCAAAATTGGCTGTGACAAACCTGTTGGATGTCATGCGCACAGTATCGGGATTGATGCTACCTGTTTTACTTCCAGACCAATTGACAAAGTGATTGTTAGCCGTGGCTGTCGCCGTGAGCCAGACTGTCATCCCGCTATCGTAATCTGCTTGACTTGGAGCTTTCGTAACCGAGCCGATACCTATTGTTGTAAGCGTGAGTGTATCGATCGGTGTTTGAGGAACCTGAGCTTTCAAGTACTGCGTATTAAATTTGATCAGCGCTTGGGCTTCTAATATAAGCCTGCCTGCAGTGGAGTCTTGCATTTCGTTAGTCAAGACGGTGTCCATCGTAAGGCGGGCTTTGCGCACATTGTTCTGTAGCAGTTCAGACTTGATAGAGTCATAGAGACGATTGTACTTATTTGCAGTTGTGTCACTAGTGATCCAATTTAGTACGCGCGATTGGTTGATGTACCCACGCAGTGAATCGATGAAATTGTACTTGTTGAGGGGGGAAGTTGGTGTTTTTGGTACGATCGTTTTATTCACCATAGCATCAAAAAATATGCTAACCGCTTCGTCTCCCTCGGGTTCTCCGCTATCTGGTTCTGCGAAATACCACGAGTATGAACTGGTGATACTGGGCAAACCAAAACTCATTAATTTGTATCCCAATAAGGTAGCTCCTGCAATAATATCACTTGAATCATAACTAGATCCCCAAGAAAAAATGTTGGTATCAGACATTACTTCTCCCCACCAACCTTGAGGTGATAATCTCTGTGCCGGAATCGACGCGTAGAAAATGGGAGCGAAAAAATGTGCTGCAAAATTATCCACTTTTTGTGATCCCGTGGATAAGTTCTTGATGGAATAAGAAAAAATTAAAGTGTCAGCATTCTTAGTAACAAAAGCCGATACTTTTACTTGTCCAAATGATTGATTGTTTTCAAACAGTATAAGACATAAAACTATATTTACTACAAAACAGGCAAAAACTAATTTATATTTGAGCATAAACTTCTCCTCAAGGCGTAACTTTAATGTGTTCATGACTACCCTCGATATGTGATTTAATCTTAGTAGTATTGAAAATGATTCGGCGGAGTTGCTTCAGATTTAAATTCACGCAATCAGTGGCTTGATTCAAGCCCCTTGATCCAATATCGGCACTTCTACCCTCGCGATGCTCGCAGTGTCCAATATCATTACATTTATTCCGGTTTGATGGATATTGATCATAGATATCGTTCTCCCAATTGTTCCCCACATCAAAGCCGCCGCCATAGACCAAACTCATATCGTTTACGCGCAAAATAATTCCTGGGTTAAGTGAATCATACTTTGCAGCAATTCTTTGAATGGCTTGGATCAACCGAGACGTTCCATAGTGGTTCCGATGGTGCTGGGACGACACGGTATTTAGGCACGGATCCAAATCATCTGGCGCACCTACTAAAATGTAATGTTCACCTGCTGGAAGTTCTAGTAGCCCGGATACTTTTGTCGTGATTCTCAATGTATCAAAATTCGTTGTATCGTTTAGCAGTCGGGTTCTTATCCTCTCGATCCCGCCGAACTGTGATGCAAGGAACTTAAAGTTGACCTTCCCCGTGCTATCGGTTTGCCGAGTGAATGTTCTAACTGTATCCCACTGAGTGGTGTCAGTGAGATTCTTCAGAACAAATCTTCCCATCGGCCTTGGAAGGTCGCTGTGCGAGTGACCACCGCTATCCACAAGAACGGTCGTATCGACTTTTACCCACACATTTTGCTTCGGTGAACCTCCGAATTGTGCATTCAGTTCAAGATCGATATAGTTCTTCTTGGTAAGATTATTATTGTTACCGGGATAAGTCGGATACACAATGTTCGTCGCTGGCGGCGTAAATTTGATTGTCGTATCAGTGGCGTACACCGATAGTTGTAAATATTCAAATGGAGTACAGCTATTGTAAGTGGATGCGAAATAGAACCGCCACCCAATGACCTGCGTACCTAACATCCAGGTGTTAATGACGTCAGAGATCACCAGACTTGTATCCGTTCCGTTCGGATTATTCTTCGTGAGATAGTAAAACTGTACAGTATCCCCTTGCTGCACCGGCACAAACGTCACTGGAACGAATGCACCATTGTCATACCGAGTCTTTGTATTGTACGACCCACAGGGGACATTAAAGTCTACATCGATATTGGCAAAGTGCAAGAGAAGGGTATCAAGGATTACCATGCTGCCACGCCGTACATCTATCATGAGCCGATCATTCATGGTGAGATAATTTGCGAGGCCATTAGAAGAGAAGCGATCATCGTTTTCGTAAACAACTTGTAACATCCCCTTTTTCGGCATAATAAAACCAGACGAAACGACATTCGGTTTGCGCGGTTGCAGCTTCTTTGAAACTGCATTTGTCGTCGGGTTAATTACCACCTTCTCTTTAATCCTTATCTGCGCAAGACTGAGCGGCGAAGAAAATATCATCGCAGCAGCAATAAAGAAAAAAAATATAATTGTTAGGAAAGAGTATGCTTTTAGCTTCATATACCACAATGTTCGTTCCACGGTTGGTTTCCTTTTAGTGTTGGATCTACCCCCCACCAATCTACAACATTTTCCTGCGGATATAAATAAGGTGATTACCGTATTTTTTAATATAAAACACCGTATGACAAATAAGCCGAAGATAAAATCACTGAAAGTAAGCTAATTTGAAGGTTGAAACTTCTCCACCTCCTCCAAAATCGTCTGTACAATCTCCTCTTCCTTCACTCGCTTGATGACTTCTCCCTTACGATAGAGAATCGCAACGCCTTTGCCGGCAGCAATGCCGATGTCGGCTTCGCTTGCTTCACCGGGACCGTTCACAACACAGCCGAGCACGGCAATCTTGACCGGCTTTTTTATGCCTTCGAGTTTCTCTTCGAGCTGCTTCATGATGCCAAAAAGGTCAACCTCGAGCCGTCCGCATGTTGGGCAGGCAATCAATTCGATGTTACGTGAAGCAAGACTGAGTGAGCGGAGGATTTCTTTGCCAACCTCGACTTCCTTCACCGGCTCGTCGGTGAGCGAAACGCGTATGGTATCGCCGATGCCTTCTGCCAATAATGTTCCGATGCCAACAGCAGATTTGATCGTACCTATTTTTGTCGTGCCCGCTTCTGTGACGCCAAGATGCAAAGGAATGTCTGTACGTTCTGCAACGAGTCTGTATGCTTCGATCATCAACTTGACATCGGTCGACTTCACAGAGATTATCACATCCCTAAAGTTAAACTCCTCACAAATTTCGACATGCCGCATGGCGCTTTCGAAGAGCGCTTCGGGCGTCGGGTAACCATGCTTTTCAAGAATATCCTCTTCTAATGAACCGGAGTTCACACCAATTCGGATGGGAATGTTCTTTGCTTTCGCCGCAGTTAACACCTCTTTAATACGATCACGCGAACCGATGTTGCCGGGATTGAGACGTACCTTCGCTACATTCGCTTCAATGGATTTTAGCGCAAAGATATGATTGAAGTGAATATCCGCCACAACAGGAATAGGCGACTGTTTGACAATCTCACCCATAGCATCAGCGGCTTCCTTATCATTGACAGTCACCCGCACGATATCACAACCTGCATCTGCCGCTTGCTTAATTTGTGCAATTGTGGCAGCAACATCCGACGTCTTTGTCTTCGTCATCGTCTGCACTGAAATCGGCGCATTGCCGCCTACGAGAATTCCACCGATATTCACTTGCCGCGTTTTCCGCCGAACGCCTACTTTGTATGTCGGGTGTTTTGCGATCTGCGGGTTGACAATAATGTCGTTATTAATGATCGGTATTGTAAGTTCCATTGAAAATATTTCTTCGTTGATTCAAGTAAGTAAATATACGGAATGGGTAGTCAAATAACTAACCTGACGGTGCAGCTGATTTCTCAGTTCAGTTTCCTGCTTGCTTCAAAGAGAATCTTCTTTTCCTTTTCGGTGAGACTCTGATAGCCGTTCTGGCTTATCTTATCGAGGATTTCATCGATTTGCTGTTGGTTCACACGATCGTTTTCGTCGCGAACATCATAATACTTTGCGTCGCTGACGTTTCTGTTCTGCTGTGAGGAGTACTCCCGTACTTCTTCGCGTGGGATAAACTGCTCGCGTGCGCGTGTGAAAATATGTTGCATGGGTATGCGTCGCTGATCGATCATCATGTAGACAAATCCTACAGCAGCACCGCCGAGATGAGCAAAGTGCGCAACGCCATCCATCGTTCCGGTAATGCCGGCATACAATTCCAGAAGAATATACAACAAGACAAAGTATCGCGCTTGTATCGGCAAAAGAAAATAAACAAAAATGGGACGCGTCGGGAACATCATGCCGAACGCTATCAATACACCATAGACTGCACCGGATGCACCAACAGTTGGTCCGGCTGTGCCAAACACTGGACCCATAAGCAAATTAGATATTCCTGCGCCTACACCGCACGCAAGATAATACATCAAAAACTTTTTTGAGCCCCATGTGTTTTCCAACTCCATCCCAAACATCCATAAGGCAATCATATTGAAGAGCAGGTGCATAAACCCGCCATGCATGAACATATAGGTAAACAACTGCCACACCTGAAATCCGTATCCCAACGGATATAAAAAGAAAATCTTTGCAACGACAGCATCAAACGTGAAATCCTGATATCGAAAACTGCCAATAATGCTTGATAGGAAAAAGATGGCAACATTCGAGATCAAGAGATACTTCATGACCTTAGGAAAGTATTGAAAACCTCCGAAGAACGAGGGCCGATGATAGCTTGAGTTCGAGTAGCGATAATATGACATAGTTAGTAAAATACCTTTGATATCTTAAACGTTAAGATATACAATTCCGTTTCATTTATCCGTGAGTGCCGCAACACCGGGGAGAATTTTCCCCTTAAGAAATTCCAGCGATGCACCGCCGCCTGTAGACACATGGGAAACCGCATGTTCAAACCCGGCATTGGTAATTGCCGCAGCCGAATCGCCGCCGCCAACAATGGTCGTTGCTCCGTTCTTGGTTGCATCAGCTAACAATCGAGCGATGGCATTAGTACCTTTGGCAAAGTTCTCCATTTCAAACACACCCATGGGACCATTCCATACAATCGTCTTCGCGTTACGAAGTTCTTCGCCAAAGAGCTTCACTGTCTCCGGCCCAATATCCAATCCCGTCCAGCCTGATGGAATTGCAGTAACTGAGACTGTCTTACGATTTGCATTATTTTCAAACTTGTCCGCGACAACACAGTCCACCGGCAATATGAGCTTTATCTTTTTTTGTTGTGCTTCATCCAGAATCTTCTTTGCGAGATCAACCTTATCTGCCTCGAGCAACGAATTACCGATTTCTAATCCTTGGGCTTTGTAAAAGGTAAACATCATAGCCCCACCGATGAGAAGCGCATCAACATTGTTCATCAGATGCAGAATGACATCGATCTTTCCGGAAATTTTCGAGCCGCCAAGAATTGTAACAAATGGTCTTGTAGGATTACTTACTGCTCGCCCAAGATAATCGAGTTCTTTTTTTAACAGATATCCAGCAACCGACGGCTGGATGAAATGTGTCACGCCTTCCGTCGAGGCATGGGCACGATGGGCGGTACCGAATGCATCATTGACAAAGACATCACCAAGCAAAGCTAACTCTTTCGCAAACGCCTGATCGTTTGCTTCTTCTTCGACATGAAACCGAAGATTTTCCAACAACAAGCAATCGCCATTCTTCAACAGATCTGCTTGGTTCTTTACTTCTGCACCGATACAGTCAGAAGCAAACGCAACCGGCTTACCGAGAAGCTCAGATAATCGATTCGCCACCGGTTTCAACGTAAAATCGAGATTCTGTTTACCCTTCGGACGACCGAGATGGCTCATAAGAATCGCCCTACCACCGTCACTCAAAATTTTCTTGATAGTCGGGAGTGATTCACAAATACGTGTATCATCGGTGATGTCACCGTTCTCCATCGGCACATTGAAGTCGACACGTACAAGAACACGTTTTCCAGCAATGACAATATCATCGATGGTGAGCTTACTCATAAAGCCGTGCTACTTCAACATTGATACAATTTTCTTCGTGAGATCTATGACACGGCAGGAATACCCCCACTCGTTGTCATACCATGCACCGACTTTAATCATCGTGTCGATTGCATACGTGAGTCCCGCATCAACAATTGCTGAGTGAGGATTGCCTTTGAAATCGCTGGATACAAGAGGAGCTGCTGTGTATTCTAATACGTTCCGTAACGCGCCCTCAGCGGCAGATTTGAACGCTGCATTCACTGCTTCTTTTGTTGCCGGCTTCTCCGATTCGATAACGAGATCAACAAGCGAGACATTGGGCGTTGGTACACGGATAGCAACACCGTCCAATTTGCCTTTGAGCTCCGGGATGACAAGCCCGATTGCCTTCGCTGCACCGGTCGACGTCGGAATCATGTTGAGTGCGGCAGCACGTGCGCGGCGTAGATCAGAATGTGGTAAATCAAGCAGCTTCTGATCATTCGTGTATGAATGGATGGTCGTCATCAACCCTTTCTTGATGCCAAAGTTCTGCAGAAGAACTTTCGCAACAGGAGCAAGACAATTCGTTGTGCACGATGCATTGGAGATGATGTGATGTTTCATCGGGTCATAGATAGCATCGTTCACGCCAATAGCGATAGTGACATCGGATAATTTTGCCGGCGCACTAATGATGACCTTCTTTGCGCCATTGGTAAGATGCTGTCGTGCCGCATCGCCATCGGTGAAATGCTTAAGTCCCGTAGACTCGATAACGATATCAACTCCTAATTCCTTCCACGGAAGTTTCGTGTGGTCTTTCTCAGAAAGAATTTTCAATGACTTGCCGTTGACCACAAGCGTTGAGTCTTTGACCTCTACCGTTCCTGAAAAATTCCCGATGACCGAATCGTACTTCAACAAATGACCGAGAGTCTGTGCATCGGTAATGTCGTTGACAGCAACAAACTCGATCTCAGACGAATTGAATCCTGCCCGAAATACATTGCGGCCAATGCGTCCGAATCCATTAATACCTACTTTGACTGGCATAGTTATACTCCAAATTCTGGTTAAAAGATAATGTTCAGATGAGATTTACAAAGAATAGTTGTTTAGGAATGGTTTAATTTATCCAAAAATGGAGAGAAAAACAACTATTGAGCTAACGCCGCCGATGCCGTAAGTACTCTCGTTGCGCCATGAGCAAGAAGCTCCCTTGCACACGCATTAATCGTCGAACCGGTGGTGATGACATCATCGACAAGAATGAATGTTTTCCCTTCTACCTCTGAGAGAAACTTCTTTTCAATGATAAATGCATCACCTACGTTCTGTTTGCGCTCTTCAAGGTTGAGTTGTGTTTGTGATTGCGTATACTTCTTCCGAAGCAGCAGCGATGTGTGAACAGGAATCTTTGTTAGCTCAGAAATTCCCTTACAGATATACTCACTTTGGTTATATCCTCGTTCCCGTTGTTTAATGCGATGCAGTGGGACAGGGATAAGATACTCTGCCAACGCAAAATTCGATTCCTGCATCATGCATCTCCCAATGACTCTTCCAAGCTCTACACCTATCGACTTGATGCCGCTATATTTGAGTAAATGAACTATTTCTTGCAGCTTCCCTTCTTTCTCAAAGAGATAACACGAGAGTATATCGTTAATGACTCCTTCGCGATCGAATTTTACACTTATTTCTTGCCAGGTCAGATGAGTGCTTAAAATAGAAGTTAGTGCATTCCAGCAATCGCTGCATAGCTTCGAAGATCGATCCGTCCGAAGCTGTTCGCACGTGAGGCAAACTGGCGGATAAATGAAATCTTGAAATGGTTGGATGATATGTTGATATAGTACATTCATGCAAGCCAAGTATGACGCATGTTCATATCATTTCCCAATTTTTTCAATGCGAGAAATCTCATCACGCAGCACGGCAGCACGCTCGAACTCAAGATCCTTCGCGGCGTTACGCATTTCAATGTTCAATTCTTCAAGCATATCTTTTCGCTGATCTGCGGTAAGATACCGAACAATGGACTCTGCAATCTTCGGAGTTTCTTCCCGATCTCTCCTTGCATCACGGGAAGCCTTAACATCTGCAATGGAAGTGCTGGCAAGGACTTCATCCATCGATTTATAGATTGTTTTTGGAACGATGCCCTGTTGCGTATTATACTCAACCTGCTTTTGCCGTCTCCGTGTCGTTTCATCGAGCATGCGTTGCATTGAGCCTGTCATTCGATCAGCGTACATAATTACTTTGCCATTGACGTTCCGCGCAGTTCGCCCGGCAGTTTGAATGAGTGAACGCTCCGAACGTAAGAATCCTTCTTTATCTGCATCAAGAATAGCGACAAGAGACACCTCAGGCAAATCTAATCCTTCGCGCAGAAGATTTACGCCGACAAGTACATCGAAATCACCGAGCCGCAGATCACGAAGAATTTCGACCCGTTCCAGCGCATTGATCTCCGAATGAATATAGCGTACTTTGATATTAATATCACTCAAATATTTTGTGAGATCTTCAGCCATTCGTTTCGTCAATGTCGTAACGAGCGAGCGCTCTTTTCGCGCTGTACACGTACGGATTTCAGCGATGAGGTCGTCGATTTGATGTTTCACCGGACGCACACTCACCTCAGGATCAATTAATCCTGTTGGACGAATAACCTGCTCGACTATGACACCGTTACATTTTTCCAATTCATACGGTCCTGGAGTAGCGCTGACAAAGATGACCTGGTTCACCATTGCTTCCCATTCTTCAAACGTCAACGGACGGTTATCGAGCGCAGAAGGAAGTCTAAAGCCATGTTCGACCAATGTCGTTTTCCTCGAACGATCTCCATGCCACATGCCACCTATTTGCGGAACACTGACATGCGATTCATCAACGATAAGGAGAAAGTCTTTTGGGAAATAATCTAGCAAGCAGTAGGGACGTGAACCCGGAGGGCGCCCGGCGATATGCCGAGAATAGTTTTCGATGCCAGAGCAGTATCCAACTTCTGCCATCATCTCAAGATCGAATCGCGTGCGCTGTTCTAGTCGCTGTGCTTCGAGCAGTTTGCCCCCTTTCCGAAGAAACACTAATTGCTCTTCAAGCTCAGCTTCTATGGTGACCATTGCTTTTTCAAGTGTGGGCTTGGACGTGACAAAAAGTTTTGCAGGATAAATAACCTCGGAGCCGATGTCTTCTAATACTTCACCCGTTACATGACGAACATAGGAAATTCTTTCTACCTCATCGCCGAACAGCTGAATACGGAGCGATTGGTCCTGTTCGTACGCAGGAATAATTTCGATGACATCACCACGGACGCGGAATGTACCACGCGCGAATTCGAAATCGTTGCGGACATAATGAATATCAAGCAGCTTTCTTAAGAGTGCCTGACGTTCAATCCGTTCTCCCTTTTTGACGAGCACGAGCTGCTGTATCCACTCATCCGGTGCGCCGATACCATAAATACAACTCACCGATGCAACTACAATAACATTAGTATCGCCGCTGAGCAACGCGCTTGTTGCGCGCAAACGCAGTCGATCTATTTCATCGTTGACGGAAGCATCTTTCGCGATATATGTATCAGACGTTGGAACATACGCTTCCGGCTGATAATAATCGTAATAGGAGATAAAAAACTCGACACGATTCTTGGGGAAGAACTGTTTGAACTCGCCGTACAATTGTGCCGCAAGTGTTTTATTATGCGACATGATGAGCGTCGGCTTGTTGAACTGTGCAATAACGTTCGAGACGGTAAATGTTTTTCCGCTTCCCGTAACGCCAAGAAGCGTCTGGTATTTATCCCCGCGACGAATGCCCTCTGTCAGTTGACGAATTGCTTCGGGCTGATCACCACTAGGTTTGAATTCTGAGACAAGATGAAACGGCACAGTTAATCTTTACATGAAATGATGAAATATCTCCGGAACAATCTATGGAAATATTCCAACTATTTCAAAAAAAAACGTTACTCGTACCTTAACGCTTCAATGGGACTGAGCGATGCAGCTTTCCTTGCAGGGTAAAATCCGAAAAATACTCCCACCGCCATAGAAAAGAACACGGCAAGAATTATCGAATTTGTAGAAATAAACGTGGGCCAACCGGCAAATTTAGAGATAAGATTAGAGCCACCGACACCAAGCGCGATGCCGATAAATCCACCCAGCATGCTCATGACAATAGCTTCCATGAGAAATTGAGAAAGAATATCGCTCCGTCGTGCGCCGATAGACATACGGACACCGATCTCCCTCGTGCGTTCAGTGACAGAGACAAGCATGATATTCATGATGCCGATACCCCCGACGATCAACGAAACAGATGCGATACTCCCCAGCAACGTCGTCATGATCCGTGATGTTTGTGATGATGCCTCAGCAATCTCAGTCTGGCTGCGAATAGTAAAATCGTTATCATCCATCGCGCCGATCTTATGCCGTAAGCGGAGAAGGTCGGTAATCTGCTGCTGCGCTTCCGGTATCTGAGCCTTCGATGCCGCAGAAACAAGATATCCCCAGCTGCGCGTTGTGCCCATCAATCGTTTTTGCAGTGTCGTATAGGGAACGAGAATAACATCATCCTGATCCTGCCCCATCATATTCTGTCCCTTTGATTTTAATGTACCGACAACTTTGAAAGGAATATTTCTGATACGAACTGTTTGTCCGATTGGATTTTCATTGACAAAGAGGTTGGACACGACAGTTTGGCCAAGTAAACATACTTTCGTCGAACCGCGGACATCTGCATCTCCAAAAAAATCACCTTCATCAATGCGCCAATCGCGAATAGCAAAATAATCCGGTGAACCGCCCTGCAGCACTGTTCCCCAATTAACATTTCCATAAATAACTTGTCCTCCGCTTCGTAACAATGGACTAATATGTGCAACCGCTGAACACTGCTCTTTTAATGCCTGACCATCTTCTTCTGTTAACGCTGTGTTTGTTCCGGCACCTGCCATTACACCGCCACGAGTCGTCGAACCGGGGAAGACCATAAGCACATTGGTGCCCAACGAACTAATTTGTGCATCGACAGATGCCTGTGCACCTTGTCCAATGGCAACCATTGCGATCACTGCTCCTACACCGATGATGATGCCAAGCATCGTTAACAACGAGCGCATTTTGTTCCTAACAAGAGCATCGAACGCGATGCGGAGTATTTCTATAAATCTCATCATAATGAATTAGACCTAAAATCCTCTCCTTCCACCACCGCCTGTCGGCATACGCGACTGAAATGGATTTGTCTGCTGGCTCGACATCATTGCGGTTTCACCGCCAATGGAGCCAATAACTACTTCATCGTTCTCTTTGAGTTCTCCCTTTAGAATCTCCATAAAACGACTATCACTTAATCCCGTTACGACCGATATTTCCTTAAAATCTTTACCATTTTCAAGAATCCAAACACGTGCCATTTTACGCTCGCTATTGCCTCCCATTTGCCAACGCATTTCTCTTTGTTGTTGATCGCCGCCTTCCTGACCTTGCCGTCTGAAGCGCTCACCACGTTCTCCCATTTCTCGTCGTGGCTGATCACCGCCTTGTCCTTGCCCTCTTCTTCGCTCACCCTGTTGCAGCATTTCAGTTTGTTGTCCGTTTTGATTGGGCTTCTCATCCGTTTTCTTCATCTCTGACGGATTAGCCTCTTTCATTTTTTCAAGCACGTCTGATGGCGGCTGAAAGCGTGTTGCCAGCATCGGTACGCGCAGCACGTCATCGCGCTTATCGACAAGGATAGAAACAGTAGCTGTCATTCCCGGGCGAAGTTTCATTTCTGGATTCGGAACCTCGATGATCACGGTATAGGTGACAACATTCTGTACACTAACAGGAGAAAGTCGAACTTGAGAAACACTTCCTTGAAATTGTTCTTCAGGATATGCATCGACAGTAAACGTTACCGTTTGACCAGATTTCACCTGACCAATATCTGCTTCGTCAACACTTGCTTCCACTTGCATGTGTTTCAAATCGTTGGCGATCTTAAATAACTGCGGTGCTTGTAAACTCGCCGCAACCGTTTGACCGACATCGACATCACGTGAAATGATAATACCATCAATCGGTGCCTTAATGATTGCATAACGAAGATTAACTTCAACACGATCAACCGCAGCTTCCGATTGTTTTTTCTGTGCAATCGCTTGTTCATACAGCGTCATCGCAGCATCGAGGTCAGCCTGAGAAACAAGGTCCTTCTTGAATAGTTCTTTTGTACGGTTCAAGTTGCGGCTTGCTTCATTGACTTGCGCCTGATTGCGTTCAAGATTCGCTCTCGCTTCTTTTACTGAGGCGTAGAGAAAGGTCGAATCGATGATAGCGATAACCTGTCCCTTTTTCACTTCATCATTGAAATCAACATATATCTTTGAGAGGATACCGGACACCTGACTGCCGACTTGCACAGTCTGGACAGGATTGATTGTACCAGTAGCCCGCACATTGACAACAATATTACCGCGCGATATCTTCTCGGTTCGATATGTGATGTCTTCGCCATTGGCATTCGAGAGCCAAATATATCCACCGGTACCGATGACAACTACAGCTATGATAATATAGAGATATAGTTTTTTCATTGTATGTCTTCTTTCATAACGTTGCAATGTGAATCATAATTCCTCTATCGGTTTTCTTCCTGCAAATCCATCTTCAATACGATGCCAATAGAGAATGTCATCTTCGCCAATTTTCCAACAGAGGTAAACCTCCTGATTATTAGACCGAAGATGTGGAAAATCGATTAATCCCTCGTCCATATTTTTTATGATAATACCTTTTTGATGGAGGTTTTTAGCTATATTAACGAGTTTTTCAAGTTCCGGAGGGAAGAATCTATCGCCGTTCGGCCCGCTGCCGCCAAAATATTGGTGACGGTACACATCAAAACCGCGTGCATCGAGCTTTTGTTTTAATGTAACGATTTCTTCAACAAGATGCGAAATACCGGATAACATCCGTCGCGCTTGTTCGAGTGTAAAATGCTTTGCGTGCAGGTACTCAGACATCACAGATTACACTGCAACAACAAACTTACCATCTCTCATGATCATGGTGCCATCAAACCACACCGTTGGCTCTTTGATAAGTCCATCGAGGTGGCTCGCCACCCGAACAGAGCCCCCCATTGATTTATTGTCGCCGAATGCAATATGGATAGTACCCATGACTTTTTCATCTTCGAGAATTAATCCGGATAAGATTGCCTTGTCATTAGTTCCAATGCCAAACTCTGCAACGTTACGTGCTTCTTTTCCGTGAGGCTCCAGAAGATCGATAAGCTGCTTTGCTTCTTTTCCGCCGGAAATCTCATCAGCGTAACCATCTTTAACAACAATTTTGACCGGTTCCTTAACCATGCCAATCATAGCAATCGAGCCATCAACAACAACGACACCATTTGATTGCCCTTCAAGGGGAGCGAGATAAGCTTCGCCCGTAGGGAGATTGCCGGATTGCCCTTTATCGCGAAAGAGCCCTGAACTCGCATGTGCCTTTCTCCCCTTTTTGGGCAAGATAATATCTGTGCCAGCCGACGCTTTGACCCGTACAATGTCCGCTTTATCCAGCAACTCACACAGTCGAAGAGTTCGCTCAGCGATGCGAATATAATCTGCATTCATACAGCGAATCATGATTTCTTCTGTCACCCCCGGCAGAGTGGCGATGCGAACACCTTGTACACTTGCCGTGCGGCGGGAGTCGGTATGCGTAAGCGACCTGGAGGTTGGACACATAACAACATCAAACTTCTTCATCAGCTCTGCAACTTCCACAGGCGGTTCTTCTCCATTGCTTTTGCGTGGAAGTATCTCGACGAGCAAAACGTCGTTACCTAATTCTTTTGCAGCATGCCACAACGCATAACCGATGTTTCTGAGCGGCTCATCGGTAATGACGAGAATTTTTTCTGCCGGCTGAACGCCCATGCAATCGCGTAGGGCAATGAGACATGCGGAATGAAGCTGAGTATCCATAATCTATGCTTAAATTAATTTTCTGTAGGTTTGAAAAAATAACCGGTTTAGAAAAAGCCGACTGCTACTTAATCTTAAAAATCTTTCCGTTCGGGCTCACAATAATTTCCATCTTCCTTGTTCCTGTTTTAAGCGCTAATTCATACTCCACATGATTATCACGTGTTATTGATTCAGCTGAGGTAATGACAGCGAGAGGATATTTTGCTTTGACACTGTCTTGAATAAATTGTGGAAGATTGTTTATAGAAATCGATTCTTCTACTTCTGCTATCGTCCCGTTCGATTCAAACAAGGTATGCCGAGATATTGAACTATCAACACTTTCTATTTCATAAAAAATAACTCCCTCGCGCGTTTCTTTTGCTTGTCCCTTGATTGCAGCAGTAGGATAATGTTCTTCGAAGGATTTCAATACCGCCGCAGGAAGAGCTTTCTTTGAAATTTTCTGTTCACGAACATCAGCTTTAATAGATCGTAGACGACGCTTTCGCTGTTCTCCAGACAATGGAAGAACAAACATCAGTATCAGCACACCTGCTACAATACATCGTACTGAGAACAGTGAACTCATATTGCCAAAAGAGCGTTGCATGGTTTAAGTGGTCTTTCGATCTGCGGCACCTTTGAACAACAGGTAACCAAGAATTGCAAACATAATAACGGCTACAATATCATGATCCCATAAGAAACTCAAATAATTGTATCCAACGGCAAACGCAAGCGGTAAACCTGTTCCTTCATCAATCAGTCCTTCTTTGAAATTGAGAAATGCACCTAACATGCCTAACAAAGCGCCACCGGCAATAAGTCCGGACGACAATAACGTGCCTTCGCTTTCTTCAGCGTTATCGTGTACACGCTTATATTTCGTATCTGCAATTTTTCGTATCAACCCGCCAATAAAGATCGGGAAGGTTGATGATAACGGCAGATAAAATCCTACTGCAAACGTCAGCGAGTGAAATCCTATAAGCTCCATAAACAACGCAAGACTCGCGCCTATCATAATTAAATCCCATGGCAATTTTTGCTCGAGCAATCCGCTGATGAGTACTGCCATAAGATTCGATTGCGGCGCCGGGAGATCTTTGCCGCCGATGCCGTCGTCGCGTTTCATCACCGCCAGTTTCGTCTGTGGATCGACAAGATAATTTCCCGGCTCTACGCCCTGTTGCTCAACTACTTTGACTAAGAGGTATGTCTTTCCATCTTTTCCCTGAATTTCCTCTGCCCGTTGTACAGAAACTTCAGACGGAGCAAAAGGACTCTGTAATGGCTGCTCTTTTGCACGACTTTCATTCAACAGCAACATTGTAATGCCAACTACTGCCGCTGAAGTAACAACACCAACCAGCATAGCGAATTGCTGCTTGCTTGGCGTTGCGCCGAGGAGATGTCCCGTCTTTAAATCTTGAGCCGTCGTTCCGGCATTGGCGATAGCGATACACACTGTTGCACCAATGACGAGAGCGAGGTATGTATATTCTTGTCCAGTCCAGCCGACAGCAAGAAAAATCAAGCACGTTCCCATCAGTACGGCAATCGTCATACCGGAAAGAGGGCTGGACGATGAGCCAACGATACCGGTGATCCTCGCCGAGACAACGGAGAATAAAAATCCGAACACAACAATCAGCGCTGCGCCCAGTACGTTGACGCGAAATGTAGGAACAAGCCAGATGAAGAGGATGAGGGCAAGTGAGCCAAGTCCGACAACTGTAATTGGAGTGTCTCGCTCTGTCCTCAGTGTCACTCCGGCATTATTATTGCCCATCCGCTCGCCAGCAAGTTGCTTGATTGACGCACGAATCGAATCCCAAATTGCCGGGAATGCTCTAAACAATCCTATAACTCCGCCGGTCGCAACTGCGCCTGCGCCCATATATTTGACGTAATACTTCCAGATGTCACCTGTGCTCATGTCTTTGATGGGCACTGTCCCGGGATATATCGCCACATCCAAATGACTTCCGATGAACGCGATGATGGGAGAAATAACAAACGACGCAAGCAAACCGCCGCCCACCATTATCAACGACGTCCTCCATCCGATAATGTAACCGACGCCCATCAACTCGGGGGCAACATCCATTCCGTAGGAAGCGCCGCGATAAAAACTGACATCCTGACCGACGGATGGCTTCCAAAACCCGAAGAGTGTTGGCAGCGCTTTCCATGCGGCACCGAGTCCGATGCCCTTGAAAATTTTCGCAGCTGAAGTTCCACCAATTTCTCCCGCCTTGATAATTTCTGCGCATGCCGTTCCTTCAGGAAAACGTAAGTTGGCATGCTCTTTCACTATCAAGTATCTACGCAAAGGAATCATCATCAATACACCGAGGACGCCGCCAGTGAGCGCTATGAGCAGGGTGATGGATGTCTTCAATGGAAAGCCGAGAAAGATTAACGCCGGAATTGTGAATACCACTGCAGCCGCTATCGACTCGCCTGCAGAGCCGACCGTTTGCACTATATTATTTTCGAGAACTGTGTTGCCACGCATTTTTTTCAAGATCGTAATCGCCATGACTGCGATGGGAATTGAGGCAGAGGTTGTTAAACCGACTTTCAAACCAAGATACACAGATGCCGCACCGAAAATAATCCCCAACACAGATCCGAGCAGAAGCCCACGAAGCGTTGACTCTAACGGAGATTGGTCAGGTGATATGTAGGGTTTGAAATGCTCTAATACAGAAGACATTTTCGATGACTCTGACGAAACTTGAGATGAAGTTGCCATAGTTCTCTATTTGAAATAGTTATACAGTGGTTTTAATAATAGAGAAAATTTAGGGAAGAAGCAATGGAGTTGATTCTCATCGGTTTTCTTGATACAATTACTTTAGCAAGGAAGTGATGGTGACTGAGGTAGATACCTTGTATTGTATTCCTTTTCTTTATTTTTTGCTTAAATAAACTTGGCTATTTTTCAGTATAAGAACCTTACATCAAATCTGGC
>Ga0247727_10007672_pt1 | contig 20404 bp, 14 predicted proteins | sample WisWelCaveWW1625_FD_202498 | JGI IMG/M metagenome (GOLD analysis project Ga0247727, IMG submission 202498) | Biofilm microbial communities from Wishing Well Cave, Virginia, United States - WW16-25 | ecosystem: Environmental > Aquatic > Deep subsurface > Groundwater > Cave microbial mat | place... | reverse complement strand
TGCGCCCATTTCGGCACCCATTGGCCCCAGCTGCAGCCACCCCTGCTCCTGACCATGAATATGATCTACAGCCAGCAGATGATCGCTTGGCAAGCCGCCCCCATCCCCTTTTCCCCAGGAACCGAGATCATCACCTCCGGCATCCTCACCACCCAGCGCACCTCCTATCTCGCCCATGCTCAGCAGAGCTGGGGCTGGACCCTTGTTGCCGAAGCCCAAGAGTCTGAGTGGCAAGGGTTTATATTTTCAACATAACTCGCTCAACATCAACAATTTACACCAAACTTAATCAACTATTCAACATATTCATTATTAGTTAATTACAATTATTATTAAAATCAGTTAAATAATTAATTAAAGTAATATTAATTTAATGTATAATAAAGACAAGAAGAGGTGTATATGAGTATAGATAATAAAGGACGCGCTTTTGCAAGCCGTTTCGTTAATGCAGAATTTGACCCCAGATCCGATTATGTTTCCAAAGACATGCGCGTGGTCGGACGCTCAGATCGCTGGTGGAACAGGCTCCTCGCAGCTATTAAATACCAACTTGGCATGAACTACAACCCTGCAAAACTGATTGCGCGCATTCGCGATGTGTTCCAGGGTGAAGCCGCAACGTCGTTAAATACACGAAATCTACAGACAGCCCTGCGCAAGGTGACGGATTTACAAGGGCGTGTGGATCAATTCGTGAATAAAAAAGCTGCTGGAAAAGCTAAAGCCGATCTACAAGCGGCAAGAGAGCACATCACCACTCAACTGTTACACAGCGCTATGAACGACTTAGGGTTTGTTACTGAATATGTCGAGGCAGCTATTGCATGTAGAGATGGCAAGCAACCAACTAGGCAGAACCGATGCTGCTTTACAAGTGTAAATCAATTTGATCCATCATTCGTTCATACATCTGTGAAAACTTTATCACAGGCTCTTACTCATCCAGCTGTCCTTGATGCAATGTCTGCTCAAAAGAAGGAAACAGTTACGCAAAGGCTAGAAGCGCTTGAAAAACTCCTTGACGCATGGTCGTTTCCAATGGACCCGCTGCCTATTGCCGAAGAACTTCAATTCCCATTAGCAGAAGCGCAGCAATTCGCAGATAGTCTTGCATGCCAAATGATGGATGACCAAACAAGGGTACCTGATCACTTATTGCCCAGAGCGCAAGCTCTTATCGGGGCTTTTAGTAACTGGGTACCATTTGTTGAATTCTCCTCTGGTGATGACTTACAAGGGATGATTGCGTCCCTAAAATCTATACAAGGAACTCTGGGAAACGCGCAAAATCTCCCTCAAGGGCTATTGTCAATGCTGCAAACCACATTGCAACAGCTCGAACTAGCACAAGTATCAAGAGACCTGGAAGAAATGGAAAGAGATCTAGCGCAAGTCGATATAAACCTTGCCGCGCCTGTAAGCGCTAATCCCTGTGTCGTTGCCCCCTTAGCAGCAGGGCGCGGGCCTGATGCCACTACAACGACCCCACTGCTTAAAAAGCGCAAAACCCCAGCACCTCCCCCTCCTACCGCGCAACAAGTGCAGCGCGTATTGAGTGCGTTGACCTTTAATACGCATGACTACACAAGCGATTTAATGCATTCTTACCAAAAAAGATCTTGGAAGGGTCGATTAGCTGCAGTGCGTAGGGATTTTGATTTACAACGCTTTGCCGACACTGTTTGCCGAAGCGCTAATATGGCTGTAGAGACACGCTCACCAACTCAGGCGCAATTGGATACTCTTAGACATAATCTATATCTTTTGCACCGCCACCTGACACTAGAAGATCAATCAATTCCCCCTGCCTTGGATGCCAGCATCGCAACAGTCAATATAGCTTATTTGACGAGCTTGCAATTGCAGCTCACCACTTCGACTTTTACTCCAAGCCTCGATCCAAGCACTCAGCAACCTACATTAGCTACACGCGCACAGGATGTAAGAGCTTTAGAAGCACTCAACCTAACGCTGCCAACGCTCCGCGGACAATTCCAAGAGGTAGAAAAGAGCGACTTCTTCGACAAGGCGCAACGAACGCAGGCGGCCACTCATGCTGCAACAGTGTTGGCACGCATGACCCAATATACTGAGGAGCGTACAGCACTTACCGCCGCTATTACGGAAGCGAAGAATGATGCTGTGAGAGAAGCGGAGGCTGTAGCGCGGGAAGCGGAAGCTAGAATGAACCGAACGGCTGGTAGCTATATGGTCTTTCTTGCTAGAACGATATATGAGGCTGATGCACCCAACTACTCAAGGTATAGTCCACAAACTACGGACTCTTATAACGGTGCACACGGGATCCCCTTTCGACTGGCTGCCTTCTATAAGAAATACGAAAAAGAGCTCCAACAGTGGTATAAAGAGAATGCACCAGTCGAAACGCTCAGAGACAAAATGAATGGTAACTACCACCCCCCAAAGTGGTTTGATGCGCAATTCCTCGGTTACATGTTGGAATTAGCACAAAGAGATGGGGACCTCAGGTTTCAAGATTACTTAATAAAGTTCGTACAAGTCCGATAATCACCTACACCTTCGCGCCTCTTCGCGGCCCAAGGGGATTCTCCCCTTGGGTTTTTTGTTGTGCGCTCTGAGTGAAGGTCAAAAAAAAGCTCAAGGGGGTTTCCCTTGAGCTTTTGTGCTGGAAGTGGGGTCGAGGGCCTACATCATGCCGCCCATACCACCCATGCCCATGCCTCCCATTCCACCCATGCCTCCCATACCGTCCATTGGCATGGCTGCTTGGGATTTGGGTTTGGGCTTGTCGGTGATCATGGCTGCGATGGTGATGAGAAGGCCAGCGACAGAGGCGGCGTTGGTGAGAGCGCTCTTAGTCACGAGCACAGGATCGATCACGCCATCTTTGATGAGGTCGCTGAAGGTGTCGCTCAAGCCGTTGTAGCCCCACGCACCCTCTTTCTCGAAGATTTTCTCCGCGATGAGATTGCCGGCTTTACCACAGTTGTTCGCAATGGCTGTCGCAGGAGCGAAAGCGGCTTCGCGAATGATTTCGAGACCGATACGCTCATCTCCTTCGAGTTTGAGCTTATCGAGGGAGCGTACTGCGCGTAGGAGCGCCACGCCACCACCTGGCACAATGCCGGCAGAGACGGCTGCGCGTGTGGCGTGCAGAGCATCGTCCACGCGGGCTTTTTTCTCTTTGAGCTCAGCTTCTGTCGCAGCGCCAACGTTGATCACGCCCACTCCGCCGACGAGTTTCGCTAGGCGCTCTTCGAGCTTCTCGCGATCGTAGTCGGATGTGCAGTTCGTAATTTCAGCGCGTAGCTGCAAGATGCGCTCTTCGATCTTTTTAGGATGGCCAGCGCCATCGACGATGGTGGTCTCTTCCTTAGAAATTTTGATGCGCTTAGCTTTGCCGAGAACTTCTAGGCCGACATCTTCTAGGCTGAGGCCTACATCTTCCGTAACCAGGGTCGCACCGGTGAGGATAGCGATGTCTTGGAGGATGGCTTTGCGGCGATCGCCAAAGGCAGGGGCTTTGACGGCGCACAGCGGCAGGCCGGCTTTGAGTTTGTTGACGACGAGCACAGAAAGGGCTTCCCCTTCGATGTCATCGGCAATGATCAGCAGCGGACGTTGTCCTTTTTCCATCACTTTTTCAAGGATGGGGATCAGATCGCGTGCGTTCGAAATTCTTTTGTCGGTGATGAGGATGTGTGCCCCATCGTATTCGGCGGTCATCTTCTCTGCGTTAGTCACAAAGTAAGGCGAGAGGTAGCCCTTGTCGAACTGCATCCCCTCAACCACGTCGAGGGTGGTGTCAATCCCTTTGGCTTCAGCGATCGTGATCGTGCCATCTTTGCCGACTTTCTCCATCGCTTCAGCGATGATCGCGCCGATATCTGGGTCGTTGTTAGCAGAGATCGTGGCGATTTGTTTGATCTCTTCTGGCTTGGTCACGCGGGTAGCGAGTTTGTCGAGAGCTGCATTCATACATTCGACAGCTTTGTCGATGCCGCGCTTGACGCTCATCGGGTTGGCGCCAGCAATCACGTTTTTCACGCCCGAGCTGTAGATCGCTTCAGCCAATACGATTGCAGTTGTGGTGCCATCGCCAGCGACGTCAGAGGTCTTGGAAGAGGCTTCTTTGACGAGCTGCGCGCCCATGTTTTCGAATTTATCTTTCAGGCTGATCTCTTTGGCAACTGTCACACCGTCTTTTGTCGACAGTGGAGAACCAAACCCACGATTAATGACGACATTGCGCCCTTTAGGGCCAAGAGTGACGATCACGGCTTTCGCCAGTGTTTTCACGCCTTTGAGAATAGATTTCAGCGCTTCTTCATTGAATTGTAACATTTTGGACATAGCGAATTCTCTCCTAAGGGTTAAACGAGAACGCCGAGGATATCATCCTCTGACATGATGAGGTAATCTGCATCTTCATTTCCTGATTTGACTTCGGTGCCAGCATAGGAAGAGAAGAGGATCGTGTCGCCGCGGCGCACGTGCATCGGTGTAAGATGGCCTTTGTCATCGATTTTTCCTGGGCCGATCGCAACAACTTCGCCTTGACGCGGCTTTTCTTGGGCTGTCTCAGGAAGCAGAATGCCTCCCTTGGTTGTTTTGACTTGAGAGCGTTTCACGAGGACGCGGTTTCCAAGGGGTTTAATGTCTTTGACGGTCATCATCTTTCTCCAGATTTTAAAGTTTAAGCCAGAGTTTATGAGTCAGGGGTGATATTTGTCAAGGAGAAGAGGGGCGTTTTTAGCAAACAGGCGTCGCGATTGCTAAATTAGTAGAGTAAGTACTTTTGCCGCTTGGCGCGAAACTCCTCTCGTTCCTCCTTCTGGTACAGGATGAGTTTCCAGGCGACGTACTTCTCGCGGAGCAGCGTCGTCCACATCGCTTCGTTTCCATTAGCTTTGCAGAAAAGCTCGCGCTTTTGGGGCGTAACAGCGGCTAATTTTGTTTGCATCTGCTTAGGATAAAGAGACTTAAGAACGCCAAGCAGCATGTACTGCACTGCAAGAGGGCGGTAGAGACGGTGGGAGGTGATGTGGATAATGATCCCCTGACAATCGCGCCCTTTGTGGATCCCGTAGAAGGGGCGAAAACGGAATGGGTGGAAGCGTACGCCAGGAAGATTTTGATCATTGAGTTGCTTCGCAAACTCTTCCCCCTTGATCCAAGGCGCTCCGATGATTTTAAAAGGAAGTGTATAGCCAATCCCGATGCTCACAAGGCCTAGCTCCCCAATCAAACCGGTGGAGGCGTAGTAGAGGGGGGTATCTGACTCAGGGATGTAGGGGCTAGTTGGCACCCAGGCAAGCCCTGTCTCTTTGAACGACATCGAGCGCTTCCAGCCGCGCATAGCAACCACGCGCAGATCGCAGCCAATGCCGCTCTCTTGATTGAAAAAGCGCGCGAGCTCACCGATGGTCATACCGTGGCAATACGGAACGTTGACATACCCTAGAAAGGAGCGCCACTGGCTTTCAAGCATAGGGCCATCGACGAGCAAGCCATTGATCGGGTTAGGGCGATCGAAAACAATCACAGGGATCTTGCGCTTGGCGGCCTCTTCCATCGCATAAAAGAGGGTCGTGGTGTAGGTGTAGGAGCGACAGCCAATATCCTGGATGTCGAAAATCAGCACGTCGATCCCCTGGAGCATCTTACTCGTTGGCCGGCGCGTTTTGCCATGCAGGCTGTAGATGGGGATTCCGCGCGGACCTTTCAGCTCTTTGACCTCTTCTGCGGCCAATTGATCGCCGAAAAGGCCGTGCTCAGGGGCAAACAGCGCCGCGAGCTTGAGCTCTTTGGAGTGATCGAGAAAAAGATCGATCGTAGAGCGCATCTGCGCGTTGATGCCGGTGTGGTTGGTGATCAGGCCAATCCGTTTGCCCTTGAGCTCAAGATAGATCTTCTCCTTAAAAAACAGGTCCACGCCTAACTCTACTTGAGCCAAGACAAGCGCCGGAAAGAAAAAGAGCAGGAGGATCCACTGTTTGAACATACAACTAACATTTAACCACAATTCGTAAAAATAAAAATTAAAGAAAAAATTTTAATCTGTTAAGCAGGACATTACAACGGTGGGGTGAACGATGTCGGTACGCGAGCCTGAGTCGAAAGATTTGAAATGCGCCATGGACCTTCTCGCAGCCGTGCGCGGAAAACCGCAATCTCTCGAAGAGCGGCAAAAATCCTCGATTGAGCTGGCCGCTCTCATGCTACGCGAAGCTAATCGCACCATGACGTGGTCGGAAAAGCGCACACAGGGGGAACTGGCCCGCATGATGCGCGATCCTCAGGGTAAAGTTTTCACGACGAACATGACGGATCAGTGTTTTCGCAGCCGCCGCGCACCCCGCGTCGCCAATCAGCTCGTTTATCTGCTCTCACAATTTGGCGCGCCGCGCTACCTCTCTTTCTTTAAAAGAATTGCTCTGGCGCTCTTTCAGGTGCTTGGCAAACCGTTTGCCCACATTTTAGTGCCGATGACGACATGGACCTTGCGCCGTGCGACCTCGAAGGTGATTCTGCCCGGCGAAAAGTCCGCCTTGCACCACCACATGCGCATGCGCCGCGCTCAAGGCGTACGCCTTAATCTCAACCACCTCGGCGAGGCGATCTTAGGTGAAGAGGAAGCAAAACGCCGCCTGAATGTCTACCTCAAAGATCTTGAGCAAGAGGAGGTCGAGTACGTCTCGATCAAAATCTCGACGATCTACAGTCAGATCCACCTCCTAGGGTGGGATAAAACTCTAGACACCCTCAGCGAGCGCTTAAAGCTGCTTTACCGCGCCGCCATGTCAAACAGCTTTACACGCGCTGATGGCTCGCGCGTGCCCAAATTTGTCAATCTCGACATGGAGGAGTACCGCGATCTTTTGCTGACCAAGGATCTGTTCAAGCGGGTCTTGAATGAACCTGAGTTTCACAACTTCTCCGCTGGAATTGTACTGCAAGCCTATCTTCCCGACTCCCATGTGATCCAAAAGGAGCTCACCGAGTGGGCTATGGAGCGCGTGAAAAAGGGGGGAGCGCCGATCAAAATCCGCATCGTGAAAGGTGCGAATCTAGCCATGGAGCAATTTGAAGCGAGCGTGCGCGGCTGGGCACAAGCCCCGTACAAGCTGAAATCGGATGTCGATGCTAACTACAAAAAGATGGTGACCTATGGCTGCGAATCCGTCCACGCTAAGGCTGTGCATATCGGCGTTGCTAGCCACAACCTCTTCGATATCGCCTACGCCATGCTTCTGCGCGCAGAAAATCGCGTCGAGCGCGAAATCACCTTTGAGATGCTCGAGGGGATGGCCGACCATATCCGCCGCGTGGTGCAAAAACTCGTCCACGATATCTTGCTGTACTGCCCAGTGGCCACGAAAGAGGACTTTCAAAGCGCGATCGCTTATCTGATTCGCCGCCTCGATGAAAATACGGGGCCTGATAACTTTTTACGCCATACGTTTGGGCTCGAGCCAGGGTCTCCCGAGTGGGAAGAACAGGCGCAGCTTTTCACTAAAGCTTGCCGCGAGATGGGCAGCGTGTACACCAAGCCTAGAAGAACGCAAGATCAGAACCTCCCTCCTGCGAGCCATCCCATGGATGCTCCTTTTGAAAATGATCCCGATACTGATTTTTCCCTGCCAGCCAACCGCAAGTGGGCAGAAGGGGTCCTCGCCAAGTGGCAAGGGCGCAAGTTTGACCCTATTCCCCTCGTGATCGGTGGACGCGAAATCCACCAAAGGGAACCTCAAGGCTCGGGATGCGATCCCGCTCAGCCCAAAGAGTGTCTCTACCGCTATAGCATGGCGGATTGGAACCAAGTCGATGAAGCGCTCAACATTGCAAAAGCGCAAGAGTCCGCCTGGGGCAAAAAATCGATCGAGGAACGTTGTAAGCTTCTTTCGCGCGCCGCCCATGTGATGCGCGAGCGCCGCAGCGATTTGATCGGCGTGATGATGGCAGATGGCGGTAAGAGCATTCTGGAAGGGGACCCTGAAGTTTCAGAAGCGATCGATTTTGCCGAGTACTACCTGCGCGCGATGTGCACCGTGTCCCACTGCAAAGACATCGATTGGAAACCCAAAGGCACCATTCTGGTTACACCACCGTGGAACTTTCCGGTGTCGATTCCCGCTGGCGGCATTTTGGCCGCGCTCGTCACAGGCAACTGCGTGATCTTCAAACCCGCCCCAGAAGCCGTACTGAGCGGCTGGATCCTCGTCAACGCCCTTTGGGAAGCAGGCATCTCGAAAGAAGTGCTGCAATTCATCAACTGTGAAGATGAACCTGTCGGCAGCAAACTCGTGTGCGATCCACGCCTCGACTGCGTCATCTTGACAGGTGGCACAAGTACCGCGCGCCTCTTCATGAAAATGCGACCCGGCATCGACCTAGCAGCCGAGACGGGTGGTAAGAACTCGATGATCGTCACAGCTCTAGCTGATCGCGACCTGGCCATCAAAGATGCCGTGCAATCAGCCTTTGGCCATGCTGGACAGAAATGCAGCGCGTGCAGCCTGCTCATCCTCGAAGCTGAAGTCTACGACGATCCCCACTTTCGTGCGCAACTGCAAGATGCAGTAAGTAGCCTTAAAGTGGGCCCTTGCTGGGACCTAGCCAACAAAATGCCCCCACTCATCCGCGAGCCTAGCGAAACGCTCAAACGAGGGCTGACCACTCTCGAAAACGGCGAAGAATGGCTCGTCAAACCAAAATCAGATCCATCGAATCCCAATCTCTGGACTCCCGGAGTCAAATGGGGCGTCCGCGAGGGCAGCTTCATGCACCGCACAGAGCTTTTTGGACCCGTACTGGGAGTCATGCGCGCTCGCAACCTCGAGCACGCCATTGAACTTGCCAATGGAACGCCCTATGGCCTCACCTCTGGACTGCAGAGCTTAGATGAACGGGAGATCAAAATCTGGATGGATCAGATCGAAGCGGGCAATTGTTACATCAATCGCACCATCACGGGCGCCATCGTTCGACGCCAACCGTTCGGCGGCACCAAAGCCAGCAGCTTTGGCCCCGGAGTGAAAGCAGGCGGCCCTAACTACATCATGCACTTTGCTCATCCGAAGCAAGCAGCACTCCCACAAGAGAAATGCGCCATTGCCGACCAGGTGAACCACCTCACAACTGCGCTAGAACACTTATCCCTATCGCCTGAACAGCTCGGCGTCTGGTACGCCAGCGTTGCTAACTACGCCTACTGGGCGAGCAAGTTTGCCGTCGATCACGAACCCGTGCTTTTCGCCGGTCAGGAAAACCTTTTGATCGTCGGCCAAGACAACCTCTATCGCTACCGCCCTCATCGCCATATGTGCTACCGGATACAAGCGAGCGACCATCCGCTCGACTGCCTGCGCGTCCTCGCTGCTGCCATCAGCTGCAAAGCCAAAATGGAGATCAGCTGGTGCCATGGCCGCTCGCCGATCGAAGTGCGCGATCACTTGCGCAATCTCAAAGACACCTTCCGCATTGTGGACGAGTCGGAAGAGCAGTTCAATAACCGGCTCAAAAACGGCGCTTTCAAACGCGTGCGCCTGCTCAGCCCACCCAGCGACGCCATGCAACTCGCCGCCTCAGAGATTGGAGCCTACCTCGATCATGCTCCCGTCCTCGCAAGCGGTAGATTCGAGCTGCTGCACTACCTACGCGAGATCAGCTTTAGCATCGACTACCATCGCTACGGCAACCTCGGCGCCCGTGAACACGAAGCGCGCAAAGCAATCCTTTAGAGACTGTCCACAAACCGGGCCTTCGATCTTTGAGCGCTTTTCGCGATCTTTTCCCTCCCCCTCCTCAGCCATGTCATCGTCCCGACATTGTCTTCGTCGGGGGAGAAAAAATCTCATCGAAAAGCCCTTCAAATCTCTACAAGGCCTGGTTTGTGGACAGTCTCTTAGAAGCTTATGCAGTAATGAGCGATTATAGCTGCGAAACATACCGGCAATAACAATCCAATTCAGAGCAGATCCAGCTAAATTATTAATTATGTGATTTGAGTGTACTTGATCCATTAAGGCACATGAAGGCGGTGCTTGTTGACTGAATTGGGGGAGTGAGATTACGATTCTGGTTATTGTCTGAGAGGCATCATCGGGGAAATATGAGATTTCGCTATAAGAAATGGCTCGGGTTGCTGGCTTTGCTTGTGTGTGGGTTTGCGATTGGCGCAATGCCGCAGTGGCGCCCTAAGCTGCTTGTCAAGGCGCTGGCGCTTATTGAAAAAAGGCCGCGATCGACGCCGCTGTTTGCGGTGTCTGAGCATAAGCCTTTTGTGCTCATTATTCCTTCCTACAACAATAGCGAGTGGGTGGAGCGCAACCTGCGGGCGGTGTTTGAGCAAAAGTACGACAATTACCGCGTGATTTACATCGACGACGCTTCCACTGATAACACACTGGATAAAGCGCAGAAATTGATTGCGGAGTACCAGGTAGAGCATCGCGTGCAATTGATCCATAATGAGAGCAATCGCGGAGCCACGGAGAATATCTACCGCGCTGTCCACTCTTGTGAAGATGGGGAGATCGTGATTCTCTACGATGGAGACGATTGGTTTGCGCACGATCGCGTCTTGTACCGACTCAATGAGATCTATGCCGATCCTGCTGTTTGGGTCTCGCATGGCAGTTACACCGATTATCCCACTTACCGCTATGTTGTGGCTAATCTTGCGCAGCCGCTGCCTAAAAAGGTGATTAAAAAGAACCAAATACGCGAGTTCACGCGCAAACACTGGTACTTGCACCATCTGCGCACGTTTTACGCGGGGCTATTCAAGCAGATCCATCTAGAAGATGTGTTGTATGAAGGCAAGTTCTGCGATGCAGCTTACGATGTGGCTTTCATGGTGCCGATGGTGGAGATGGCGGGAAAACATTTGAAGTTTGTCGACGATGTTCTCTACATCTACAATCGCGCAACTCCACTCAATGATCACAAGCTCCGTTTCCAGCGGCAACAAGCGATTAAAGAGCATTTACTTTCGTTGCGGCCCTACGAACGTTTAAACGCTCCGTTTCCATTGCAGGCGCAACTAAATGAATTGGAAGTGCTCAGGTGATGGTTTAACATGCGTATTATTCTGGCTTTATGGATCGTGCTTGCGTGCATAGCAGTGGATGCTCGAGAAGAAGCTGGAATCAAAACACCACTCGATCGCGCCCTGATCAAGCACTACGAGCAGATGTTTGAAGCGCTAGGGGTCGCGCCTAAGCCCAAGGCGGAAATCCCCCAAACATTGCATTTTGTGTGGTTAGGCCCGAGGCCATTCCCCGAAGCTTCTGTGGCACGTGTACGTCATTGGATCGAGCAACATCCTGGATGGAAGGTCAAGTTTTGGACCGACTACGCTCATCCGCTGCCAGATACACGCATGGAAAAGGTCGCGATTGAGCAATTTCCGCTAGGTGAGATGACAGAGTTCTACTACGCCTCTGATAACTTTGGGGAGCGTTCTATGCTGCTACGTTATGCTATTTTGGAGAGCGAGGGTGGTGTTTACATCGATCACGATGCCGATTGTTTGAAAACGATCGAGCCTGTGCGCGGATCTTACGACTTTTTTTGCGGATTAGAGACTCCAGGGCCTACGGTGCTCAGCACCTCCGTCTATCCTTCACCGCATGTGATTGGCGCCACGGTGGGGCATCCGATTTTAAAAGCGTCGCTGAATTGGCTTAAGGGTCATTGGCATGCTTTGGAAGCCTCTTATGCGGGCACAGATGAGATGGCCGTGATGACGCGCGTGATGCACCGCTCGGTGAGGGCGCTGGCGGAAGGCGTAGCTGGGGCGTGGTGTTTGGAGGGAAGGAAGGATGCTGTGCTCGCGCCAGCGTTTTTTAGCTCTAAGAACCCAAGGGCAGCGCTTTATGCCGTGCACGAGCACGCTGGAAAGTGGCATCAGCGCTCCTCTGAGGCGGAGCTGCGCATCACAGGCAAGATTCAAGCGCTTGAGAGCGATCTCAAGTGGAATCTGGGACTCGTGCTTCTACTAGCGCTGTTTCAACTGGCTGGCCTTATCTTGCTTTGGAAAAAGCGGAGGAGAAGCGCATGAGAATGCTGTGGCTGCTTTTCATTTTTCCTTGTGCCCTGCTTTGCTCGAGCGATTTTGAGCGTTTGATGGGGGAGAATACGCCTCATTGGAAATACATAGGGCAAAGCAACGATCGGCGAGCTATCGAGCGCGCCAAAGCGCTTTACGCGAAAAATGCCCCGATGGAGTACGCACAGAGTGGGTCCTACAAGGTTCCGCCTGTGATCCACTTCATCTGGCTGGGGCCCAAACCCTTCCCACCGCAGTCGGTGGAGAATGTGCGTTCCTGGATTGCTCAGCACCCTACATGGCGCATGAAATTCTGGACCGATCGAGAGCGAGAAGTGCCTTGCGAAGGAATGGAGAGGTGCTTCGTGCGCGATTTTCGATTCACCAAGCTGCAGCGCTGCTTCGATTCATCGGAAAATTTTGCTGAAAAATCAGATGTATTGCGCTATGAGATCCTGTTTCAAGAAGGGGGACTGTATGTCGATCACGACACCCACTGTTTGCGCTCTTTTGACGCGCTGCATCGCGGATACGATTTCTTTTCAGGGTTGGAGCCGCCTCACGAAGCATTTGTAGGGCGAAATATCACCTGCGGCAATGCCGTCATCGCGGCAGCTCCTGGCCACCCTATCTTGCACCGCGCTATCGATCTCGTGGCAGAGCGTTGGGACAACCTGGCGCAGAAATTCCGCGGGCGAGATGACTACTCCAGGATCGAAGTGGTGATGCAGCGCACCTACATCGCCTTCACCGACGCGGTGGAAGCCTGTCTGGATCAGTCAGGACACACCGATATCCTCTTTCCAGCTGCTTACTTTTTTGCCAAGTCGGGCATCCCTCCGATCTATTCCCAGCACTTCTATGAAACCTCGTGGGACGACACGCGCGAAAGGACATCTGCATTTGAGCGCAGCGGTGAAAAGGCTCTAGCAAGGCTGAAACGCACGAATACGCTTGTGCAAGTGGGCCTGCTCGTTTTAATTGGTATGAATTTGCTTTTGTTTATAAAACTTATTTTTCGGAGAAAACGATCATGAAATGGCGCGCGCTACTTTTATTTCTTACCCTCGCGATGTTGACCGGAGCCTGCCGCGAGCGCAAAGTGATCCAGCGCCCGACTAGCGATGACTTTGAGAGCTTAAGCGGTAAAAATTTGCCTGTGTGGCAGTATGTGCAGACAAGGGAAGATCTCGAACATCTGCAGTTCTTCAAGCAGATCTACGAGCAGCGCAAGACGCTCTTGGCCCTGCCCATAGCGGAGAGTCGCATCCCTAAACTCGTGCATTTCATCTGGATCGGGCCCCGACCTTTCCCGCGCGAATCTGTGGAGAACGTCAGAACGTGGATGGCCAAGCACCCTGACTGGACTTTTTGCTTCTGGACCGATCGGCAGCGCCCAGCCCCCTGCCCTGGGATGCAGACACGCCTGATCCAGAACTTGAAGTTCCTCAAACTCAAAGATTGCTTTCATAAATCGGACAACTACGGTGAAAAATCCGACGTGCTGCGCTATGAGATCCTCTTTCAAGAAGGGGGTGTTTACGTCGACCACGATGTCAAATGCTTCAAAGCGTTTGACCCGCTAGCACATGCCTATGATTTTTTCTGTGGCATCGACATGCCGTACACGAGCAGCTTGCCCTCCTGCATTTTCACGACCAACAACCTGATCGGCGTGCGCGCTGGCCACCCTATCATGAAGCGTTGCATGGAGATGCTGGCTGACAAATGGGATCTGATCGCGGATGAATACCCTGGCTCCGACCGAGAAGCGACGCTCAATCGTACGCTCCACCGCACCTTCTGGCTGTTTGGTGAGGCATTCAAGCAAATGAACAATCAAGGCGATAACCGCGATGTCGTACTACCCGCTTACTATTTCGATGCGCCCAAAGACGAACTAGCGCTCTACGCCCGCCATCTTTACGCCGGCGTGTGGCATGAGAAGGAGTCTGGGTTTGAAAAGATGGTGCGCCAACGGCTGATGTACCTCAGTAAGAAGAGCAACCGCTTGATCCTGTTTGTCAGTGTGATGACAGCGCTCAACACTCTGGGTTTCGGTATCCTTTTGTGGCAACTCAAACGCGCTAAGAGGGCTTAAGTGGATCCCGAGTGTCTCAAAATGGCAAGGCGAGGCTGGATCCCTCTCGAGGGTGAAACAGAGCAGGCCTTTGTGGAGCGCGCAAGGCACTTAGAAAAGTTGGGATCGCCTCTGCGAGAACATGCTCCCGAGGCTCTTGAGCTCTGCCAAGCGCTTTACGGCATTTCTCCCGACTGGGTGCCTTGTACGCTATCTTCAAAAGGGCTTTCTCCTTGGCAAGGTGCCGCAACCTGGCTAGAAGAGACGCCCGAGGGCTTTCAAATGCCATCGATTCAAGTGACCACCCGCTGTGCCAAACGCTTGTACAGCCAGCATGAATTTGTGGCTCATGAACTCGTGCACGCCGTGCGCGTCCCCTTAAAATCGCCCCGTTTCGAAGAGTTTTTCGCTTATCGTACGAGCAGCCGATCCTGGCGGCGGTGGCTAGGCCCCCTTTTTCGCACGCCGCGTGAAGCCGCGCTAGCACTCGCCGTTGTGCCCTTGAGCTGGCCGGCGTTTTGGATCCCTGAGAGCAGTTTTTTGCTCGCGATGCCCTTGCTACTCTTCGCCTTAGCGCTTGCAAGACTGAGTTTGGATCATCGCTACTTTAATCGATGCCTTACGAAATTGGAGTCTATCACGCAGCGTCCCAGCCAAGCGCTACAGGTGATGCTGCATCTGAACGATCGGGAAATTTTAGCATTTGCTCAGTCTACGCCCTCAAAAATCAAAGCCGATATCCTGGAGAAATGCGCGCAATCGCTGCGCTGGCGCATCATTTCCACGCTCTTCTTTGAGCAGTAGAAGGGATATTGAGTTGTTTGCGGTACTTAGTGATCGTACGCCTAGCGCAAGCATACCCTTCAGCCCCTAATTTTTTGGCAATCATCTCATCGGAAAGAGGCTGAGATCTGTCCTCTTGTTCGACCAACTGCTTCAAACGCTCGCGCAGCGTGTGATTGGAGACGCTTTCTCCTGAGGCTTGCGAGATCCCCTGGGTGAAGAAATCGCGCATAGCAAAGATGCCACGCGGCGTGCCCACATGCTTGTTCGCAATAGCCCTAGCTACTGTCGATTCGCTTAAATGCAGGACTTGAGCCGCTTGCGCTACTCTCATGGGGCTCAGCTCCCCTCCTTGCAAGAAGGCACTTTGATGCTTCACGAGAAATTTGCCCAACTGATAGAGGGTCTCAGCGCGCTTGGCGATAATCCGTTTGAGCCAGCTGCCCCCGGCCATCTGACGTCGAAGGTAAGCGGCATCCTCCCCTTCGATCGATTTTTCTTGGAGCGCTTGCTTGTAGACAGGTGCGATATGAAAACCGGGAAGATAGGAATGGGTGACCTCGACCTTCCAAGTATCCTCCATCCAGTCGAGCGTCAGGTCTGCGATCAGGCGTGCATGATGGTGGGGCAGGAAGCGATAGCCGGGATGTAAATCCAGCGGAACGATCTCTTCGTCGATGATCCTGCGCAGCTCGCCGAGTGACAGCTTGAGTTGCTTGCTGATCAAAGGTAAGCGGTTGTGTAGCAAATCATCAAAATGGTCTGCGATGATCCGATAGGCTGGCAATGAGGCTTTTCCCTTCAACTGAAGCTGGATCAAGAGGGAATCCTTCAGGCTCGTCGCGGCGATCCCAGGTGGGTCAAACGTTTGTAGAGCGAAGAGGATCTCTTGTAACTGATCCATGGGATATTCGAGCGCCAGCTCTCCAAGGGGCACTCCCAGAAAACCCCGCTCATCTAGATGGCCTAAAATCCACTCTGCCAGCGCCAGATCTTCTTTCTTGCAGAAGTGGAGCTGCGCTTGGGCCTGTAGATGTGCATACAGGCTGATCGGCGCCGGCATTTGGTGTTCAAATGCAGTGCGCGGCTCCTCCATTTTGCGCTTAGCAAAGGAGGTCTCCACCGGTGCTGGGGTCGATTCAAGCACTGGATTGCTCTCGATCTCAGCCGCAAGCCACTCCGCAAGCTCCAAGACAGGTAGCTGCATCGCAAAAAAAGCCTGCCGCATGGCCATGTTGATCAGCAACTGCTGATGCGTGGCTAGGTGGGCGCTTTGTTCGAATGCAATATTATTCATGTTTTTGAAATAGCCTTATTTTTTTAATTTGTCTACATAGAGCCTGTTGCAAAACTCCATTGCCCTGTTATACTGCGTTCGGGTGATTTGTGAACATTTCTACTCGATCTTTTACCGCTAGAAGCGATATTCGGCCTCGCCAACTTTTACTCAAGTTTGCCTCGGCCTCCATACCGCTTCGATCGGCAAAATCTCATCGTATAAATATTTACCTCTCACCCGAACTCAGTATAAAACCGCCCTTTTGCGGCAGATCGCCATGCTGGGCATGGCTGACATCCCTCCGCTCTTCGCCTACCCTACCCGGGTATGTCTCGTCATATCGGAATGTCTCTGCCTCAAAATCATCGGTTTTTCCAGGGCAAGCGAGTTTTGCAACTGGCTCCATAGCTTGAAAGCAAAAGACAATAGATGATAATGTTACACCTATGAAAAAGTGCGCGGTTTTTAGTTGTATGGGACTTGGCGATGGGCTCATCGCCCTGGTGCTTTCGAATAATCTGCGCTTGAATGGCGCGCAAGTGACCACATTTCACCCCTCGCTGCAGGGGCTGCAAGCATGGTTTCCCCATCTTCCAATCCAGCCGTTTCCCTATGAGCAAGATTTAGACAAAGCTCTGGCTGATTTCGATCAATTTTTCCTCATTTATGAGAAGACGTCCTGGATGCAGGCCGTCTTAAGCTATTGCCAGAATCGCTTTCCTGAGAAGACCACGGTGCTCAATCCGATTGCGACGATGAAAAGGGATTATCCCTACTGGGAAACCGGCAAGTTTCAGGGCAATTGGACATTTGTCGATAATCTCGTGCAGTTTTGCCGCGATAGCTTATCGCTGAAAAATACCACTCGTGACAATGGGATTCATCCTCCCTCTGACGTTGTGCTTCGCCGCTTTCCTAAGCGGGTCATCATTCACCCTACCAGCTCTCGGCCAGGCAAAAACTGGCCTGAGGCGAAGTTCGTCGCTTTATCCAAAAAGCTGCAAGCTCAGGGTTGGGAGCCAGTGTTTGCTTTGACCAAGGATGAACGTGCCACATGGGATATCAAGCAAGTCGAAGCGCCTCAGATTCACTCTTTAACTGAACTAACCACGCTTGTGGCAGAATCTGGCGCGATGATTGGCAACGACTCAGGCATTGGACATCTCGCCTCGTGCCTGGGGTTGCCCACTCTCACCATCTGCCGCAACTCGATGGTAGCCAAATTCTGGCGACCAGCGTGGGCTCAAGGTGTTGTGGTTTCGCCTTATCTATGGATCCCCAATGTCAAAGGGTTGCGACTGCGCGACCAGCATTGGAAGCGCTGGATCACGACTCGGCGCGTACTTAATCAATTTGTTCAGTTGAGCCAGTTGCAAAACTGAAGCGACAGTAGAAAATCGAAGATTTTGAACCCCATTGCCGTAGGCTACTGTCAGAGCGTCAGCTTGCCTGTCCGACGCGTTGACGGCGGCCTGCCCGAGAGGGTAGGCGAGGATGCGCGGACGCGATGGGGTTCGAAAGGGCGATTTTATGCGTCGAAGAGTTTTACAATTGGCTCAGTTTGACACAGCAATCAGTTTAGCAAACCTGGCCACGAGACAGCGCGTGGTGCTGGCTTTTGGGAAAAAGACATCGTAGGTCAGCCCAAGCGAGGTCTTGTAGCTCTTTTGGACAATCCCGGTGCCAAAATCTTTGTGAAGCACCTGCTGCCCTACCGCATAGCCGCGCTCCTCACCCTCTTCCGCTACTGTCTCAGCACGCTCTTCCCGATGATGGTGTGGGTGGAAAAATTCATCAGGGATCTCCTGGATGAAGCGACTTGGGCGCATCAGGCGCGGCATGCCCCACAAAAAACGCGTACGCGAGCACGTCAAGTAGAGGAATTCTTTGGCACGCGTCATGCCCACATAGCACAGGCGCCGCTCCTCTTCGAGCGCTTCCGGCTTCTCTAAAGAGTTCGCATGCGGGAAAAGATTCTCCTCCATGCCGACTAGAAATACGGCGGCAAACTCCAACCCTTTCCCATGATGCAGGGTCATGAGGCGCACCTGCTCACCTGAAGGGTCTTTCTCATCAGCGCTCGATTTGAGCGACAGCTCTTCTAAAAAGGCCACAAGGGAGGATCCTGGCGTCTCCTGCTCCCACTCAGCCGCCTTCGACACTAACTCTTCTACGTTTTCGCGCCGCTCCTCATAGCTGTCAGGATCTTCACGCAAATACTCCAGGTAGCGGGAGCGCTCGAGCGCCTCTGTGATCACCTCGTGCAAAGGGCGCCCTAGCTGAACCATGGTCCGCAGTGCTTCGATCATCTGAATGTAATCGCGCAGCCCTTCGTAAGCCTTCGTCGAGAGCTTGAAAGGGGAAGCGCCTGAAACGATCCCTTGGCAGGTGGCGAAAATCTCTTGCTGCCTTTCATTAGCAAAGCCCTGCAGCTTAGCTAGTGTGGTTTCACCAATACCGCGCTTAGGCAAATTGATGGTGCGCGCAAACGCCAAGAAATCAGCCCCCGTCACCACCATGCGCAAGATGGATAAGACATCTTTGATCTCTTTGCGCTGATAGAAGGAGAGTCCGCCCACAATCACGTATTGCACGCGCTCCTTGAGCAGCTGATCCTCAAAAATGCGCGATTGAAAGTTCGTGCGGTAGAAAATGACGCAATCGTTCAAAGGCACATTGCGCTCGCGGTGCAAGCGAAACAACTGCTCCACCACAAATCCCGCCTCAGCGCGATCGCTGTCAGCGATGAAGAGCCCAATCTTAGGACCTTCGCCGCGATCGCTCCAGAGCCGTTTTTCATAGCGGCTCGCGTTATGCGCGATCAGCGCATTTGCCGCGCCTAAAATATTGGAGCGGCTGCGGTAATTTTGCTCCAGAGGGATCACCTTCGCGCCCGGAAAGTCCTGCTCAAAGTTCAAGATGTTGTGGATATCGGCACCGCGCCAAGAGTAGATCGACTGATCAGGATCGCCCACTGCAAAGACATTCCTGTGCTGTGAAGCTAAAAATTTGACGATTCCATACTGCGCCGCATTCGTATCCTGATACTCATCGATCAAAATGAACGACCAGCGCTTTTGATATTGCTCGCGCACCCAAGCATGTGTCTGGAAGAGCTCGATGGTTTTTCCCAGCAAGTCGTCAAAATCGAGCGCATTGTAACTCTTGAGCTTCTTTTGATAGAGCGCGTAAACATCTTTGAGCGTCGGATCGTCATCTGAGAAAGCATCGGGTGAGATAAGCGCATTTTTGGCTTGCGAGATGTGCGCGCGATAACCGCGCAGAAGCCCTTTCTCATCCTTTACATTCAATTCGATCAGACACTCTTTGATCACCTTTTCACTATCTTCTTCATCGTAAATTGAAAAATCTCGAGAAAAACCCAGCTCTGTAATCGACTCGCGCAAAATTTTAGCGCACAAACTGTGAAAGGTGCAGGTGAGCACCGCTTGATGCGTCAGCTGCAAAATGCGATGGCGCATCTCGGCCGCAGCTTTATTGGTGAACGTGACCGCCAGAATTTCAGTAGAGGGAACACCCATTTGCAGCAAATGTGCAATTCGGTGCGTAACGATGCGCGTTTTGCCCGACCCAGCACCTGCTAGCACGAGCAGCGGTCCTTCCACATGATCCACAGCGACCTGCTGCTGCGGATTAAGAAGTTGATTCATCATACCCCAACTGTTTCACCTTATGTCTAAAAAGCGGCGCTTAAAGATAGCTCCAGAACGAGCGTACAGGCGACTAAAATTTTCCTTAAACTCATAGACCCCACTTCAGCTCTTAAGGAAATTATACTCAATCGCACATTATACTGCCCCGGTTCAATCTTGTGATTTTTTTTCGACATCAACGCAAAGACGCCAAGTCGCGAAGGCGCAGAGAAAATTGAAACCGTATTGGCAGCAATTTGCAACAATCTTGGCGTCTTTGCGTTCCATCTTCGTTATGGTGGGCCCTAAAATCTATTTTACTAGCTACAGTTCACAGCCTTCAGACTCCTCTCGTTTGAGTAGGCGTAGTTTAATCAAAAATGAAAAATTGCTTGATTTTGAAGCTGATTATGAATAAGCTCCCGAATTCGTATATTGTATTAGAGTCTGTCGTTGAAAATTTTAACAGGCGATTTTTAGAGTTTTTTTTCGCCGCTTTATTTTTTTATCGAGCACCATACTTGAACAAGTAGGGCGAGATAAAAAAAATAAAGCCGCGGAAAAAAGAT
>Ga0247727_10007671_pt1 | contig 20404 bp, 15 predicted proteins | sample WisWelCaveWW1625_FD_202498 | JGI IMG/M metagenome (GOLD analysis project Ga0247727, IMG submission 202498) | Biofilm microbial communities from Wishing Well Cave, Virginia, United States - WW16-25 | ecosystem: Environmental > Aquatic > Deep subsurface > Groundwater > Cave microbial mat | place... | reverse complement strand
GCCCCGGTCCGGTTTTTCGCCAGTTGCTAACCGCCTGGAGCAAGGAAGTTGGCCTCGATATCGAGCAACAGATCATCGAAGGGGCGCGGAGACGACGTGCGAAAACGGAACAAAACCAGACGGATGTGGCCCTGCGTTCAATGAATCGGCTTTGAATGAAAGGACGACTGTCTCATGGACCGTGAAAGAGTGCTCAGGCGGCTGTCTGGCTGTTACATTGCCGTCCCGACGTTGTTTCGAGACGACGACCTTGAACTCAACCTGGCGGGAATTCGTCGCCACGTGCGGTTCCTGCTGGACGGTGGCGTGCGCGAGGGGAATGGAGTGTTGCTGGCGTGCGGCGCTGCCGGCGAGTTTTCAACGCTGACCGTGGATGAACGGTTTCGCGTGGCGGAAGCGATTCTGGATGAAACGGCCGGGCGGGTCGGCGTGATTGTGGGTGCCCAGAGCACGGACCAGCGCGAGGTGATTGCCGTGGCGAAGGCGGCCGCAAAGCTGGGCGCGGACGCGATTCAGCTTTCGCCGCCATTTTATCATCCGCACACCGACGACGACGTGTACGAGTTCTTTGCCGCGGCGGCCGACGCGGCCGATATCGGCGTCGTGATCTACACGACATACTGGCTGGGATACAAAATGCCGCTCGATCTCATCGAACGACTGGCCGAGCTTCCCCACATCGTCGGCCTCAAGTGGGGAGCGCCGAGTTCCTTTGAGTACGAACAAGGACTGCGGCGCCTCGCCAATCGGCTCTGCGTGATCGACAACCAGCTTCAGTTCGTGCTCACACACATGCTGGGCGGCCGGGGGATCAACACGCATCCGAGCAATTATTGGCCCGCGTGGGGCGTGCGATTGTGGGAGCTGCTTGAAGAAAAGAAGTATGTAGATGCTCAGCAGGAGATCACTCGCGTCGTCGCGCCGTACTACGACCTGGCCGTTGAGATCGCGAAGTTCACGGGCGGGGAAGGACATCTTGATAAACTGTGCCTCGAACTTGTGGGACTCGATTCCAGTCGCTGCCGGCCGCCGACTCGCGACATACGGCCAGCATTTCGCGACAAGGCCCGGCGGATGCTCGACCAATGTGATGTTCCCCGTGTCAAGAGTTGAAAGCCGAGGGTCGAAATGGCTTGGGCCACGGAGCCTCCCGCAATCAAGACAAGTAGTAAGTGATACCGTTTGGCGAAACGATTTTGTTGTGCGACACGCCTTGAGTCCGCGAAGGGCGTGGCTGACATTTGCGTGCGTACCTCACGCCCTTCGCGGACTCAGGGTGTGCCACACCAAACGGTATCTCAGCCCCAATACATTGTGATTTGGGGCGTGCCCAATTATTGTGGTGTGGTCAACGCGTGCCGTTTGTGTCGCAAACGTACGCACGAAGTGCAAAAGACCCGAATTGGGGAATTCCCTAATGAAGAAATCCATCCGATTGGCAGTGCTGCTTATGGGCGTCATGCCGGTTTGGTCGGAGCTTCTCGCGGAGGACAGCTCCTTTTTCCGTGCTGATCGTGGCGTTACCGCCCGAGACGATCGCCCGCTGCCGGACCGGTTTGATTCGGCCGACGTCCTCATGTGGAGACAGCCACTCGCGCCAGGCCATTCGACTCCCTGCGTGCATGGCGACGCGATTTATCTCAGCACTTTCGATCGCGACAGGCTGCATACCGTTTCGCTCGATCGCGCAACCGGCAAGATCCGATGGTCCCAGACAGTTCAAACCGACAGATCTGAGCCATACCACTCGACGGGAAGCCCAGCTTCGCCCACACCGGCATGTGACGGCAAACGCGTGTATTCGTTTTTTGGAAGTTACGGACTCTTGTGTTACGACCTTCAGGGCAAGTTGCTGTGGTCGAAACCGATGGGGCCATTTCAAGATGAATTCGGTTCGGCTAGTTCACCGGTGCTGGTGGACGGTAAGTTGCTGATCAATCAGGATCACGATCTGAATAATTTTCTGCTCTGTGTGGATTCGGCGACGGGAAAGACCTTGTGGCAGACGCCGCGCGAGGGCTTCACGCGCAGCTATTCAACCCCGATCGTGTGGGACGGCGTGTCGGCCGGGAAGCGGGGCAAGAAGCTGGTAATTGTCGCCGGCGCATTGCGGCTGACTGGGTACGATTTGGAAACCGGAAAACAGCTCTGGTCGGTAGATGGGCTAGCACGCATTGTGAACACAACGCCCGTAGTCGCGGGCGGTTTGCTGGTCGTGGCAACGTGGTCACCGGGCGGCGACTCAGATGCCCGAATCACGATGGAGCCGTGGGAGGTCGCGGTCAAGCAGTGGGACAAAAACGCCGACGGCAAGCTGACTCGCGAGGAAGCAAACAACAAAGAAGTGCTGGACAGGTTTTACCGCATCGACCTGAACCAGGACCAGGGGATCGACCGCGACGAATGGGGAAAGTACGCTCGTGTTTTTGAGCTGGCACGCAATTCGGTTATGGCACTCAGGCTGAGTGACACGGCGGGTGAGGCGAGCGGCCCGGCAGCGGCAGCCACACCGCAACTGCTGTGGAAGTACGAACGTGGCATACCCTATGTCTCCAGTCCGCTTGTCTACCGCGACACGATTTTTGTCGTGAAAGACGGGGGAATCGTAACGTCCCTGACGCCGGACACCGGCCGCATGATCAAGCAGGCTCGCGTCGCAGGAACTGGCAGCTATTACTCCTCGCCGGTCGCAGGCGACGGCAAAGTTTTTATCGTGAGCGAGCGCGGTGTTCTCAGTGTTCTTCAGGCGGCAGGCGACTGGGAAGTAATCTCCTCGCACGATTTCGGCGAACGCACCGTGGCAACACCAGTAATCAGCGACGGCAAGATTTACGTGCGAACCGAGCAGGCCCTGTACTGTTTCGCCATTCGATCGAAGGACAAACAATAGCCGCCAGGCCATTTCTGTGTGATTCCCGGAAACCGATTCGTGGACTTCAAGGTATACCCAGATTCCAGGATCGCGAAACTGCCAAGGCTGTTGCAATTCCCAGCGCTCCTGATTCGCAATTTGATCTTGAAGCCGAGCTGGATGGGCCGCAAGACATCGAGCGACAGCTTCGCGTTTGCCGCCGACGGCACGGGAACGAACCACTTCTGCCCGTTTCTCGCCGATTCCGAATTTGACGCCGCCTACAAGCAAATGATCGCCTGGTGGTTTGACCAGCCGCTCGATTGCCGATGGCGAATGTGGGTCCTCACCCGTTGTGCTCGACAATGCGGCCGACTGCCGGGTTCATTTGTCGAGTTTGGAGTCTATCGTGGCGGCTGCGCGTTCATGATCTTGTCAACCTCATCACTTGCCGAGAATCGGCGATATTTCCTGTTCGATACGTTCGCAGGAATCCCGGAAACGCATCTGACGCCAGGCGAAAGTGCGATGGGATTCGCCGGCCGATTGTCGAACACGTCCGTGAGTTTTGTAAGGAATGTGCTTCAAGCCTGGGACAAGCAATTGACCTTCGTCGCGGGCGATGTGTTCGACACCCTGCCAAAAACAGAAACGGGCGACGTAGCCTTTTGCCACCTGGACCTGAATGCGAGCCAGCCAACCCAAGCGTCCTTGGACTATGTTTATCCGCGACTTCTACCCGGTGCGATGCTGGTCATGGACGATTACGGCTGGGCGGGCTACGAAGACCAGCGAGCGGTCATTGATCGCTTCTTCGCCGCGAAAAAAGAATCCGTGCTGTGCCTGCCGACCGGGCAGGCCCTGGTTGTAAAACTCTAACCATCCCGATTTTGAACAATTATGCTCACGGGTTCGCAACCTGATCCGCATGCCTGTCGCATTTGCCACAACGCGGCCGGAAACCGGACATGGCTGGCTCGAGAGATGATGTTCGGCACGCGGGATGAATTCCATTATGTCGAATGTCATGAGTGCGGATGTCTGCAAATCGCCGAAGTCCCCACCAACCTGGGGAGGTACTATCCGTCAAAGTATTTTCGCGAACCCGACGATTGGCTTTTGGCGAGCGATTCGTATTTCAAATCCCTGTTGAAACGCCGACGCGCCGGGCATTACCTCAACAAAAGAACATTGCTTGGCGCATGGCTCGCCCGCAAGTTTTATCCGCCCGCCTGCATCGATTGGGATTGGTTCAGGAACGCACAAGTTGGACTGAACTCAGCGATACTGGATGTGGGATGCGGCACCGGTAGTTTGTTGCTCAGGCTTCAGAAGGAAGGATTCGCAAACCTGACTGGCGTCGATCCGTTTATTGATCGAGACCGCGCCTATGGGGCCGTTCGGGTCAAGAAGGCTACGGTGGCTGAACTTGACCGGCAATTTGACCTCGTCATGTCCCACCATTCATTTGAGCACGTGAGCGATCCTTTGGACATGTTGAGGCAAATGAAACGAATTTTGCGGCCGGGAGGATCGGCGTTGATTCGAATCCCGGTAGCCGGCAGTTTTGCATGGAAGCACTACGGCGTGGATTGGGTCCAGCTCGATGCCCCTCGGCACCTCTTCCTGCACACGCGCCGCAGCATGGAATTACTGGCGCAGGAGGCGAGGCTATCGATTACCAACGTCATTTTTGATTCGACGGAGTTTCAGTTCTGGGGAAGCGAGCAATATCGTCGTGGCATCGCGCTCGTCAGCCCCGAATCGCACTTCGTCAATCCCAGCAAGTCCAGCTTTTCCGAAGCGGAACTCGAAGAGTTTCGGGCCAGGGCCACAGAATTGAATAATCGTGGCGAAGGGGATTCGGCCTGCTATTACCTTCGTCACGCGGCGCCTTAGCCAAATAGCCTGCGTTTCAGACTGCGCAAGATGGTAGAGTCGGCCAGCGCAGCCCGAAGACCGTGGTTGCGCAGCAGTCGCAATCTCCGTTGCCAGGCACCCAACATTGAGGTGTATGGTCGAGCCATCGCTCGGACGAACTCCGCATCGGGCCGGCGTCTGGGATCGCGACAGAATTCGACGAGCGGTTGGCAGACATGCTCGTAGGTCCACTGCAGTGCAACTTCTTCCATCCTGCGTCGCATTGCCATCAACCGCGCGGGATCGCGTCGCACTTCGAGCACGGTGTCGGCGAACCGCTCGTCATCGCCTGTTGGCAGCACAATTCCCAGCCCTTGCCTTTCGGCATAATCGGCCAGTGCGTCGCCTTCCGAAGCAAGCAGTGGCAGGCCCGCCCACAAGTAGTCGAAGAATCGGGTGCGAATACTAAATCGCGATTCCAGCGTGTGCTTGTGAAAGCTAATGCCCAGATCGGCAGCTCGAAGCAATTCGTTGAACTGCTCTCGCGGCGTCCACCCCTTGTGAATGAACACCGTGCGACCGGCTAATCCCAATCGTTCCGATTCCTGCACCAACTGCGAGCCGGTTGCAGTCATTGTGGCCCCGGGCGTTGGAGCCGTGAGCCCCACGAAGAGAAGCTTGATGGCGGTGTCGCGGACGGCGAGCCGTTGCATCGCCCGAAGCGGCGTGAACGGATCGGTCCAATCCCACACGCCGCCCCCCCACAGAATCAGGAAATCGTCAGGGCCGATTCCAGGCCATGCGTTTCGCCCGTGCAAATTTCTTTGCGGTGGCGGCTGTCGCGGAATCCCCGTCGAAACCACTTGGACCAAATTCGAGAAATCAGAGTCGGCTGCTCGACCCGCGTGGTTCAGCCGCCCCGCAGCTCCCAGCCAACCCAACCAGAAATCGCGCTGACGGTCATTGCCACAAATGAATAGATCACCTCGCTTCAGTGCTCGCGTTGTCCAATCCAGCTCAGCGCGAAGCTCTGCACATTCCTCAGCCCTTCCGATCAGGCAATCGACTACATCACGACGTTCCAATTCTTCCAAAACTCTTGGCCACATCACGTCGATGCAAAGGATGGCCGGATGGGTCAATAACCAGGCTACATTTGGCAGCACGTCGAGGGACGCAATGACCACGTCGCTGCAATCCACCAGCTCGCGAACGGCCCTCGTCCGGTGAAGGGAAAGCAACTCGAAGCCGTAATTCGCCTCACGTTCGACTACGGGGGCCACGAGTGCCACGTCGAAATGCCGGGCCAACTCGCTACAGATTTCCCAATACCGCACGGCCATGCCCGTTGGCGGCTGGGCCACGCGTCCGGACGTGATTACGGTGATTCGTCGTGGCACTTGAAATCAACTGCTGATTCTGACACGGAACCGCGGTAGTATAACGGTCGAATTATTGGAACTGCAATCACTGCAAACAAGCGAACGGCGTAGTCGGTCAGCATTTACCGGGAGCGACCCTATGGGCATGAAAATGTGTGGTAACCGAACTGGCCTGATGTTGGCAGTTTTCGCGACCGCGGCGGTTGTTACTGTTGGCTCGTCGCGTTGTTCGGCGGACGAGTCCGCGGCCATCAAGGTCCTGAAGAAACCAGCCCCGGAAAGCGCCGCAGACCTGCGAACCATGGAGCAACATTTCACGGACGTTGCCAAAAAGGTCATCCCATGCACCGTCGCCCTTCAGGTTGGCATGGCCCAGGCGAGCGGAGTCGTGGTAAGTGCGGATGGGTATGTGCTGACCGCGGCGCACGTCATCGGCCGGCCGGGCCGGGATGCAAAGATCATCTTCCCAGACGGCAGCGTTGCTCAGGGGAAAACACTGGGACTCAACCCGGAAGTCGACGGCGGCCTGGTAAAAATCTCGACCGACGGACCGTGGCCATTCGCACCGCTCGCCCCGGTTGAGGAAGCACCGAAGTCCGGCGACTGGTGTTTGTCGACGGGGCATCCGGGCGGCTATCAGCCAGGCCGAAGTCCGCCAGTTCGCTTGGGTCGCGTCATCGACTCGGAACGCGCGGTCATCCGGACCGACTGCGTAATCTCGATGGGCGACTCCGGCGGCCCGCTCTTCGACATGCAAGGCCGCGTCATCGGTATTCACAGCCGCATCACGGAACAGACCAGCATGAACCTGCACGTACCGGGTGCTACTTTTCAGGAAGTTTGGGAGGTGCTCAAAGCCGGTGAAATTGCCGCGAGGGAGATCTCCAGTAGATTCCTGGCACGGCTCGATCCCGACGGAGACGGCAAGATTTCTCGCGAGGAAGTGGCGGAGGGTTTTTACCGCCAAGTTTTCGACCGCATGGTAACTACACTCGAATTGGACCCCGAAAAAACCCACACCGTCGATGATCTCAGGAAAGCTCTGGGGCTAACCGCTCCGCGAAACTTCGATCCCCGAAACCTGCCGCTGCCCACACTGACCAGTCGGCCGGGTGAAACCCTGCCGCGAAACCGTTTTGCGCACGGACGATCAGTGCGATCGGCTTTTGGTGAAGTTGTTGCCGAAATCCGCAACGCCACAGTTCGTATCGATCGCGATGGAAACGAGGTGGCCACCGGCACTATTGTCGATGCAGACGGCTGGATCGTGACGAAGGCGAGCGAACTTGCAGGCGCCGAGAAGATCGCATGCGTGCTGGCCGACAGCCGCGAACTGCCGGCGCGACTCGTTGGCGTCGATTCCAGTCACGATCTTGCTCTCCTTCAAGTGGAAGCGACCAAACTGAAATCCATTCCGTCGAAAGAAGCTCCGGAATTGAAGCCCGGCATGTGGCTCGCATCGCTGGGAAGATCCGGCGAGCCGCCCGCGGTTGGCGTGGTCAGTGTCGCGGAACGGCGAATCAGCCGAAGCCCCGGTGTACTCGGTGTGATCATCGATGACCGCGAAGAAGGACCCGTCGTGCGACAGATCGCGCCCAGCAGCGGGGCCGCAACCGCCGGCGTCAAAGAGGGTGACCTGATCACACACATTGCGACAGAACCCGTTCACAATCTCGCGGAATTGCAAGCCGCAGTTCGAAAACATCGTGTCGGCGACGTCATCAGGGCGGCCATCAAGCGAGACGATAAGGAATCCGAGTTGGCCGTTCGGTTGGGCATGCCCGAAGACAGCTTCGGCGGCCCGATTCGCGTTTCAGGCCCATTGAGCAATCGCCGAGACGATTTCCCTGCTGTCATTCAGCACGATACCGTTTTGCGGCCGGCCGATTGCGGCGGGCCGGTGGTCGACCTGGCCGGCAATGTAGTCGGAATAAACATTGCCCGCGCCGACCGCACCGCCAGCCTCGCCTTACCCATCGCCGCCATTGGGCCCCTGGTCGAAAAGCTCAAATCGAGTGAACCCGCGGCGAACAAGGACCCCAAGGTCGAAAAGTGAATGGGTTGGAGCAACAGGCATTACCAGTCCCCAGGAGTAAACTCCTCAGTGTTCTACATCAACGTTTGGCTCACAGTAAACGATCCGACAAACGTGCCCCGGATCCGGGAACTGCTCTCACAGTGTTGCGTTGGCTCGCGAGCCGAAGGCGGCTCTGTTCGATTTGAGGTGTATCATTCCGAGGCCGACCCGTGCAAGTTTCTGCTTGTCGAACATTGGCGCAGCAAAGAAGACTGGGAGATACACCGGACTCGCGAAACTGTTCAGACGATTTACTTGCCGCAGGTCTTGCCGCTCGTGACTCGCGAGGCGCATATCTCGTCGCTTCTTGCTTGACGCCGGCTACCAACCGCGGGCTTCGTACTGCTCGACAGTCCTCGTAATCCTCGCCCCACACGATCCAAGCAGCGGCAACGAAGTTCTCCCAGCACACCGCTTACAAGGAAAACTTCGACGAATCTTTCGATGCAAGAAACGCACTGGCTCGTTTTACGTACCCGTAATTACGTGACGACCAATTGCGTGAAGGAGCGGCTTTTTCCGCTTCCTCCACATTCCGTGTCTTGGCGGCTCGACATCGCTTTGGGTTGCTGGTAATAGTCATACTCGGTCCAGTGCGATGTCTGGCTACCGCGACCCTAATTGAGAGATCCCCAATGATCACCGGCGTTCACACGATGTTTTACAGTTCGAAAGCGGCTGAACTGCGTGAGTTTATTCGCGACAAGCTGCGGTTTGTGGCGACTGACGTCGGCGAGGGCTGGCTCATTTTCGATTTGCCGGAAGCCGAAATGGGTTGTCACCCAGCCGATGCAACCAACGGTGCACCATCGGGCACGAACCACATTTCGTTCTACTGCGACGACATCAAGAAAACAGTCAGGGAGTTGAAGCGACGCGGCGTCGAGTTCACCGACAAGATTGAAGATCACGGCTATGGGCTGGTAACTCATTTTCGCGTGCCCGGCGATTTCGCGGTGCAACTGTACCAACCGCGCTACTCGAAGCAGCCGGCAACTCAGGTTTTGAAGCGTCTAAAGCGAAGTAATTCGAGCAGGACACAACCAAAGAAGGTGCGGAAGAACAAATGACAGCCTGCGACTGGATTGTGCGGAGCAATGATGGCTTTCACGCGATCGGGCCGCGACTAACTTTCGTGTTTCCAACCAACGCGACTCGGTAGTTACTTCTTCTTCCCTAAGATTGTGGCTTCGAGTTCCGCCATTCGTTTCTTGTTCTGATCGATCATGTCTTTCATTCCCGCGAAGCGGGCCATGAGTTGCTTTTCGGCGTCGGGCGTGTAGGCCGCGTTCATGGCGATCTTCCCGCTCGGTGAGACATGCCAGCGATCGCACCAGCGTTCCAATGCCCACGCGGCCCAGACGTCCCACTTCTTGCGCGACGCGAGTTCTTGTTGCGGTGCGACGCCTTGCCACGCCAGGCCTGAGTCCACGTTGCGTTGCTGAGCCATGCGAGGCGGCGGAACCAGCTTCGCGACCACGCCCTTTTGCTGCCCCGCCTGCTTTTTGGCTTTGGGGCCTGGCATCGCGGCCAGCTTCGGAATCTCCGGCGGGTTTAGATTGGGTGCGGGGAACGCGCTGCCGCCGATCGGACCGGCTGCCGTGCCGGAATCTGGGGCCGGCGGCCGGCATTTCTTGTCGTTGCAGCCGGCCGGCGAGTAACCGTTCTCGGTCGCGTCATTGGCATCAACGAACCAAATCACGTTTTCCGCCTTGATATTCTGGGCGATGCCGCACGTCAACCGGTGATACTTGCTTCGCTCCGCACTCCCAACCAGTGTCGCCCATTCGGGCGAAGCGCGTCGCGCTTCTGAATGGGCAGCGGGAGTCTGCGTCGCCGGCCGGGCTTCGACGGCTGTGAGTAAAAGACAGAGCAGGAGCTGCATTGCGTGTACGCGATTCCAATGCATCTTCGGCTTCCTTCGCACCAAACTGAAAGTGGCACTATGGCCGGCGCGGGTGGAATGCACAAGCATGAAATCGGATTCGACGAACGGGCGGCATAGCGGTTAGAATGTGCCGCATGATTTTCGCATGGGTCGCAATTGTCTCCGCAGTGGTGGGCGTCTCGGCAGACGATCCGTCGATTCGATCCGCCGCCGACCACTGGTCATTTCGTTCGCCAGTAGGCGTGGCCGTGCCACAAATCGCAGGCGATTCGTGGCGAGGAAATGAGATCGACTCTTTTATCGCGGCCGAACACGCCAAACGCGGCCTGCGACCGGTCCCACCTGCTGAAAAACACGTGCTGCTTCGTCGCGTGTACATCGATCTCATCGGCCTGCCGCCGACGCGTGACGAGTTGCACGCATTTCTCGCCGATGAGTCACCGGATGCATACGAAAAGGTCGTTGATCGGCTGCTCGACAGCCCACACTACGGCGAACGCTGGGGCCGGCATTGGATGGACGTGTGGCGCTATAGCGACTGGGCCGGGTACGGCATGGAAATCCGCCAGAGTCAGCGCCACATCTGGCGATGGCGCGATTGGATCGTCGAGTCGCTGAACCGCGACAAGCCGTACGATCAAATGATTGTCGAGATGCTTGCCGGCGACGAGGTCGCGCCAACCGACCCAGACACGCTGCGAGCCACCGGGTTCCTCGCGCGAAGTTGGTTCAAATTCAATCGAAACGTCTGGCTGGACAACATTGTCGAGCACACATCGAAGGCGTTTCTTGGCCTCACGCTGAATTGTGCCCGCTGCCACGAACACAAGTATGACCCGATCGAACAGCAGGAGTATTACCAATTTCGCGCGTTTTTCGAACCGCACGACGTGCGAACCGATCGGCTGCCGGGTCAGCCTGACGTGACGAACGATGGACTACCTCGCGTTTTCGATAAGGAGTTAATCGCACCGACTTTTCTGTTCACGCGCGGTGACGATGCCCAGCCGGAAAAGGGTTCGCCGTTAAAGCCGGACGTGCCGAGGAAATTACGACGCCACGAGATTCACATTGAATCGGTTTCGCTGCCGACGACAGCGTACTATCCCGGCCTGCAACTGTTTATTCAGCAGGAAATGCTCGCCGCGGACGAATCGGCGGTCGCTAAGGCTCGTGCGGCGCTCGACCAGGCGAATCGCGCGGTGGGTGAATCAAAACACTTATCGGCGAACGCGACCGATGAGGCTAAGGCTGCGGAAGCTGACTCAGCCGTGAGAAAAGGAAAAGCGGCGTCTGCAGTAGTCGAAAAACAGCTCATCGCGGCCGAAGCGAAACTATGTTCGACTCGCGCGCGCATCGACGCCGACAACGCTCACTTTAGCCCATCGTGCAATCCGAATTCCGAGACGCTCGCGGTCGAAGCGGCTCGATTGGAAAGTCAGGCCGCAGCCCGAGGAGCCGAAGAAGGCCTGCTTCGCGCGGAACAAGCTCTTGCCGATGCCCAATCGACCGCCCAGCCGAACGACGGCAAGGGTAAACAGGCTGTCGAAGCCGCTGAGAAAAAGCTAGGCGAGGCCCGGGAAAAGCTCAAGATCCTGGCAGCCGCACTCGAAAACAAGAACGGTAAATACTCGCCCTTAACCGAAATCTATCCGACCACCAGTTCCGGCCGCCGACTCGCCCTGGCCCGCTGGATCGCCAGCCGCGAAAATCCGCTGACTGCCCGCGTGGCGGTGAACCATATTTGGATGCGACACTTCGGCCATCCGCTGGTGCCGACCGTCTTCGAGTTTGGCGCGAGCGGCAAACCACCGACGCATCCCGAACTGCTCGACTGGTTCGCCGTGCAATTCATGGAGCACGGCTGGAGCATGAAACACCTGCACCGGCTGATCGTCAGCAGCAACACGTATAGGATGACATCGGCGATTGGCGATCAGCAATCGGCGATCAGCAATCATCTTGCCGCTGATCCAGACAATGTTTATCTCTGGCGACAAAACGCGCGGCGCATGGAGGCGGAGATTGTGCGCGACAGCGTACTTCATGCGGCCGGGCAACTCGACGTGACGTTGGGCGGGCCGGACATCGACCACAATCAAGGAATGACCTCGCGACGCCGGAGTCTCTATTTCCGCACGGCGTATGAAAAGCAAATGACCTTTCTCGCCCTGTTCGATCAAGCCGGCGTCAACGAGTGTTACCGTCGCAGCGAAAGCGTCGTGCCGCAGCAGGCCCTCGCACTGGCGAATAGTCAACTGGCTCTGGAACAATCACGCCTATTGGCACGCTGTATCAACGATCTGGTGGCATCGGACCCCAAAACGTCGGCGGAGGAGTGCTTTGTCCGAATCGCGTTTGAACAAACACTCACTCGGCTACCGACAGAAACCGAAATGGTCGAGTGCCTGAAATTTCTGGCGGCACAGTCCGACCTGCTCGCCGATTCAACCAAGCTTACAACAATCAACGCCGGCAGTGCGGCCACGATCAAGCCAGCCGGCGATTCGAGACTGCGATCGCGAGAAAACCTGGTACACGTGCTGCTGAATCATCATGAATTCGTAACGATTCGATAGCGGACGGTACGACGATGAAGACACATTGAGTTTCGCTCGGACAAGTTCCCACACGTGAAGTGTAAGGAGGAAATCGTGCTCGAGAAAATTACCATCAATCCACGAATCTGCGGTGGTCAGGCATGCATTCGAAACATGCGGATGCCGGTCGTGACGGTGCTGAAGATGCTCGCGTCCAAGATGTCCGCCGAAGAAATTCTGCGCGAGTATCCCGAGTTGGAGTCCGATGACATCCAGGCTTGCCTGGAATACGCGGCGTGGCTCGCGTCGGAACGAACAATCCCCGTGGCAGTCGGAACATGAACCTGCGAATTCTTGCCGACATGGGGGTTTCGACGAGCGTGGTCGAGGGCCTGAGCAATGCAGGCTACGATGCGATTCACGTTCGCGAAAGGTTGCCCGTTACGGCGGATGACAAGGAAATACCGGCACTGGGAGAAAGCGAGCAGAGGATCATCGTGACGATGGACCACGACTTTGGCGACTTGCTTTTTCATCGCCGGGCGACGACCCCGTCGCTCATATTTTTCCGCGCAACGACGAACGGCCTGCGTCCGTGCTACGAAGATTGCAGTTCGTGTTGACCACGGTGGCCGATGATCTCGCGGCCGGTGCCATCGTGGTAGTGGAAGACGCCCGAATTCGAGTGCGACCATTGCCCATTGCAATGAATGAGGACCATGGCGACACGAAGGAGACACCATGAGACAACCAGTCAATTCGAGCGGTTTTGAATGTTGCCGCGTCAATCGAAGAGCGTTTCTTGCGGATATCGGCATGGGATTCACCGGCTTGGCCCTGGGCGCGATGCTCGCCCGAGACGGAATCGCTCGCACGGACTCCCAGCCGCCGTGGTCGGAGCCGGACGGTCAGCCGCATTACCCGCCCAGAGCAAAGAGCGTGATCTTCTTTTTCATGATCGGCGGCGTCAGCCAAGTAGAGAGTTTCGATCCCAAGCCGATGCTGCACGAATACGGCGGCAAGACCATCGATGAGTCGCCGTTCAAAGGGACGCTCGATTCGCCGTACCTCAAGAAAAACCTGCGCGAGGTGATCGCCGGATTGCACAAGGTACACCCGAAGATTTTCCCCATGCAGGTCGGCCACCGAAGACGCGGCCAGAGTGGCATCGCGGTGAGCGACTGGTGGCCGGCGGTCGGCGATTCGATCGATGACATTGCCGTCGTGCGTTCGATGTGGACGACGGACAACAATCACGGAGCCCAGATTCAGTTCATGACCGGCCGGCATTCGCTCGACGGGTTTTTCCCAACGCTCGGCTCGTGGGTGCACTACGGGCTGGGTTCGTTGAATGACAATCTTCCGCAGTTCGTCGCGCTCGGCACGCCACTGGCCGATTGCTGCGGCGGGGTCGAGGCCCACGGCGCGAATTATCTCGGGCCGGAACACTCCGGTGTTCAGATTCGCATCGACCCGAAAAACCCGCTGCCGTTCGTCTCGCCCGGCCCGGACGTTTATCAAGAAGAGCAAGCCGGCGAATTCGAGCTGCTTCGCCGGCTCAACAAAATCGCGTCGCTGCAGTATCCCGATGACCCGACCCTGCGAGCGCGAATCAAATCGTACGAGTTAGCCTTCCGGATGCAGATGGCCGTGCCGGATTTGGTCCGATTCCAGGATGAGAGCGAGCCGACGCACAAGCTCTACGGCTTGGACAAAGCGACGACGAAACCGTTCGGAGAACTGTGCCTCGCCGCCCGGCGCATGGTCGAGCGTGGCGTCCGGTTTGTCCAAATCTACCACGGTTCCAACGGCGGAGCCGGCTCGTGGGACGCTCACAGCGGACTCAAGGCGGGCCACACGGCCGCGTGTTTGCAAGTGGACAAGCCGATTGGGGGATTGTTGAAAGACCTGAAACAGCGCGGGATGCTGGACGAAACGCTGGTTGTTTGGGCGACCGAGTTTGGCCGTACGCCGGGCGCTCAGGGGGCCGACGGGCGCGACCATCATCCGTACGGGTTCTCGGTCTGGCTGGCCGGCGGGGGCATCAAGGGAGGTGTCGTTCACGGCGCGACCGACGAACTCGGCTTCCACGCCGTTGAGAATCGCCACTACGTCACCGATATTCACGCCACGATCTTTCACCAACTTGGCCTCGACCCGCGGCGTCTCGCCATTCCCGGTCGCAAGCGGCTGGAAATCGAATACGGTGAACCGATCCTGGACATCGTCGCATGATCGCCTCCGTACACGTCGAGCCACAAAGGAAGTCATCGATGTCGGAACACGCCACCGTTTCGAGCAACGTCGGCACTCGGCTCTTGTTTGAGAACGACCGTGTGCGAGTTTGGGACTTGCGGCTGGAGCCTGGCGAGAGCACGGGGCTGCACGAGCATTCGACGGATTATTTCTTTGTGGTGATTGGTGACGGAACCCTCGAGCGCGAGGACCCCGGCGGCGTTCGCCGGCCGCCTAAGCAAATGCGCGACGGAGAGGTACACTTCAGACCGATCGGCGACCATGACATTCACGCCGCGGTCAACGTAGGACAAACAACCTGGCGAAACATCGTTGTTGAGTTGAAGAAATAAGTCACCCCCTCGCCAATGAAATCGACTAGTCCTCAAACAAGCGACCCGTGTGCGCGCTGGTGTTCCCTCTCCCCTGTACTCAGGGGAGAGGGTTAGGGTGAGGGGTCCGCAGCGTTCACTCGAACAGAACCCCTCACCCCGACCCTCTCCCCTGAGTACAGGGGAGAGGGAGCAATTCTTCGCTTGTTTGAAGCCTAGTCCCCACTTCCGTGCCATTCCGGCTTGGCCAGTTTTCGGCGATGTTGTAAGCTCGGCCGCGACCAATTCTTGAACAGGATCCGCTTGCAAATCGCTGATCGCATCAGGACCAAGGGAACCGGCAGGAAGGAGAAGAGGAATGGCTAAAGGCATCACAGCGTGGCCACGGAAACAGTTTCGTCCGACGAATGCGCTTCATCTTGAGACATTGGAGTCGCGCTGCCTTTTGGCGGTGCCCCCGTTAGTCACTTTTAGCGAAGGGACACTCGATATTCGAGGTTCTGACAAAAACGACGTGATCGACGTCTCATTGAATGGTGCTACCGGAAACATCGAGGTTCGAGTAAACGGCCTCAATCCCGATCCCGCAAATCCGGATGGTTATCCCAACGCCGGCGTTGAGCTGATCAACATAAACGGTCACGCGGGGCACGACGAAATCTCGGTGTCGCCGGACATCTTCACGCCGACTTTCATCGACGGCCACATCGGCAACGACACGCTGACTGGCGGGTCGGGCAACGATTCGTTGCGTGGATTTCTGGGTAAGGATTCGCTGAACGGCGGAGCTGGGGATGACACCGTGCGCGGTAATCTCGGAAACGACACTCTCTCAGGCGGGCCAGGCAACGATCTAGTCGAGGGCATGCCCGGCCAGGATCAGCTTAGCGGCGACGACGGCAACGATATTCTGGCCGGCGAGGAAGGCAACGACTTGGTTGATGGCGGCGAGGGCGACGATATCCTGAACACGTACGGCGGCTCCACTGTGAATCCCAAGGGCGGAAAGGACACGCTGACCGGCGGTGCGGGAGCCGACTTCTTCGGCCCGGCATTTCGGGGCGGCCAACGGGTGGACTTCACGCCCGGAACTGACTTTGACGGTGCTCAGCCCGTAACCGTGGGCAGCTTCGACGACGCGGCCGTTCGCGGAACGCGGCAAGATTTGACTGGTCCGCCAACGCACGCGGCTTGTAAGGGTCAGGACGGCGTGGCTAGCACCGGGGACGACCCCAACATCCTCACCAACCCTTGCCATGTCCCATTAGATTCCTCAGTGAATTACAGCGGATTCTCGAACCCACCGACTTACGGGCCTCACCACCCGATTCCTGCATCTACCGGCGAAACAACGGCGCTCGATGAAGCGCTGGTTCACAACTTGGAGCACGGTCAAGTCTGGATCAGCTACAATCGCAATCTGCTCGGCGTTTCCAAGGCGCACCGGCTGGCACGGCTCGTGGCAGCCTTTGGACCTGATGGTGGAATTGTATTGACGCGGCGCGATGCAAACAGCACAGCCATCGCGCTCGTGTCATGGGCGCGGTTGCTGAACCAGGACGATTTGGACCACGCCACTGTAGTCGACTTCATTCTCACAAATCGCGGCCACGCGCCGGAAGGCTTTATTGCTTAGATCCCCTGAGTCAGCAGCCAATCGAATGCCGCCGTGTAGTCGCCGTGGCGTTTGCCGAGGGCACGGACGAGGACCGAGTAGCTTTGGCCTGCGTATACGTCGATCGTTACAAGGCTGTCGGTCGTTGTCGGATCGGCGTTGTCATTGCGAGCCAAAAGTCGGCCGACCGAATCGTACACTTCAACCACCGTGTTGACTCCGCCGGAGACCCCGGCGACTTTCAAGTCGATTCGTCCGTTTACGCTGGGGGTAAAGTTGAAGAAATCCTGGTCGCGCGAATCGTTGAGCGTGCCGCCGGCCCGTGCGCCGGTCGCATCCAGCACGATGGCCGTCCCGGTGGCCGCGGTGTTCCCGTGGTCATCGGGCGTGGTCCGCGTGCCTTGCGTGTTGCCGCCACCGGACGGGCCGGTGTTTGCTGGGGTCGAGCCGGTATCATTCACCATCACGTAATCGACCAGCATCTCGAAGTCACCAAGGGTGCGCCGCGTGCCGTTCACGACAATGAAGTAGGTCTCGCCTGCGGTCACAGTCAGCTCAACGTGGCTGTCAGTCGATCCGCCAAAATTCGCATTTCGAGCCAGCCGACGTCCAGTGGAACTGAGAACGCTCAAGTATGTATCGAGACCCGACCCGTCTTTCTTCGCGTCGATCGCCACGCGGCCACTCTCCGTGGGGATGAACCGGAAAACGTCACGATCCAGTGCCGTGCGGATGGTGCCGTTCTCGGCGCCCTGGCCGCCTCGGTCCCAGACGAAGACCGGTGTCGCGTTTTCGCCCGGCGCGTTGGCGTCGTCGAGTCTCTCGAACGGCCGAATGAGCGGCTCGGGCACCGGTGCGTCTGCGGTCGGTGGGTCGAAGTTGCCCACGATCGGCTCGGCCTTTTCGTCGCCGAACTGGCTGAAGATGTCTTGGAACACAAACGGCAAATCGGGCACGCCGGCCAGTCCGCCGGTCGGCGGCGGCTGGAACAGCGAGTCACCCGGATTGGCGGCATTGTCGGCCGCAAGCGGGGCCACGCCAAAGGACATCAACGGCGTGGAATTACTGATCTCGAAGCTGAGCGGGCCGGTCAGCGGTCGGCCCAGATCGAGATACCACTCGGCCGCCTCGTGCGGGAACTGGCCGTTGCGGTCGGTAACGAACAGGCCGATGTTGCCGTCGCGATCGGCGTCCCAATCGCCCGCCACCGGGATTTGGAAGATCGTGTTGAAGCCGAAAACGATGTTGGTATCAACGAAGAAGTTATCGTCGGTGGTGAAATCGAGTTGGAAGACGCCCATGGGAAACAGGGCATTGCGCTGGAACAGTCCGACGTCGTCGTCGCCGTCACCGTTGAAGTCGGCGGCGATCGGACGGCCACGGAAGATCGTGGGAATGACCGTTTCCGGCGGGGCCGAAGCGGGCGTGTACGCAGGGATCGTCGCGTCTTTGAACCACGTGGTCCCGTTGAACACTGCCACGTGATCGCCGATCTGAGCGGGGTCCCACCGACCGGCCACGGGTCGCCCGCCGGCGCCAGCACCGGTCTCATTGAACAGGAACGACGCATCGCCGCCGGCAGGCCCGTCGAACGCGCCGTTGCCGTTCAAGTCGAGTTCGAATCGGAACCCGTCGCTGCGGCGGCCGTACACACCAATCTGGTCAAACCCGTTGCCGTCCCAGTCGCCGACCACCGGGAAGTCGCCGGGCAGCCCGAACTTGTAGACGATGTCTCCATTCGTGAAGTCGCTGTCGTGGTTATTCGGGTCATCGAATGACAGGTTGCCATTCAGGTCGATGTACCACGTGCCGCAGCAGAACGTGCCGATCTCGGGCCGCGAATCGACGGTGAACCGGGCCTGGAACGATTGGCCGGGGTCTTCGTCGCCCGACGGCAAGTCGGCCGGGTTGTTGCCGCCGACCACGCCGGTCGTGTTCGATTCGCCGTCCAATGCGTTGCCCGCTTCGTCCTTAACCCGATCGAAAACCGTGAACGTGTAGCGGTCGTCAGGCAATGGCATCTCGAAGTCGAGCGTGACGAATCCGCACGCGATCGTGCCGGGCGTTGGGTTTCCGACGAGCACGTTGGGCGGACAGAGAGTGAGCGAGGTGAACGTTGCGCGGACGAGCGTGATCTCGCCCCACTGATCGCCCACGAGTTTGTAATTGCCCAGTTCTTCGGCCAGAATCTCATTCGCCGCCTGATGCTGGAATCCGTAGACCCCGTCGCCACCAGCGATTGCCACGTCTTGCGCGAAGCGAGCCGGCAGATCTTGCAAGTCAACGCGAAGGGTTCGCGTGAGCGGCGTCGGGCCGGTCTGGACCGGCTTTGGATTGAACACGTTCACGTTGGCCAGCAGCGGATCGATCGGATCGTAGAACACGCCGGTCACCTGCGGGCCGCGCGTGTCGATGAAGATTTCGAGCAACTGCGGCGGGCTGATGTTGCCGGCCAGGTCCTCGGCCGTGACCATGATCAGTCGGCGGCCGTCTTCCGCGAAGAGAGCGGGATCGTTGAGATCGACGTTGGATGTCGCCTCCCAATAGCCGTTCGGGAACTGGTTGGTGCCGTCGACCGGCACAGCGACCGTTTCGGCCAGCAGGCGGTCGCTGCCCGCGTCGAGCACGCCATCCGCCGGGGCCACGTCGATCAAGGTCACCAGGCCGTCGCCGTTCAGATCGACCCAGAGGCGGATGACCGTATTGGCCTCGGCCCAGCCCCAGAAGGTCGGAGTGGTGTCGTTGGTGATTTCATCCACGTTCGTATTTGGCTGTCCGATCACGCCGGAATCGGTTTCGGGATCCAACCCGTCGTTCAATTGGCTGGGGCTCGGACCCGGATCGCCGAAGCTGATGTTCGGGTCGATTGCGTCGACGACGATTTCCATCGACACGCTTCGTTCGCCGTAACCGGTCTGGGCCGCGCCGGTGGGCAGGATCGTGGCCGGGTCTATGATCTGAATCTTGGCACTGATGAAATGGCTGCCGTCGCACAAGCCGGCAGTCGCGATGTTCGGCAGCGTGCCGTTCGGGTTCGGGCACGACATGGCCAATGCCGGGAACGTAAATTCCCAGACACCCGGTGCCCCGATGAGCGGGGTGGCAAAGCCGACTGGTTCTTGCGGGAACCCGTAGCGCGGAGATCCTACGCCGCTCGACGGCTGTTGCGGCTGGCCTTCTTCAAAGATCGGCACGCGGAAACCGGCCGCCAGGCCCACCGTGTTGAAGCTCTGCGTTGCGTTGAACGGAATCCGAATCACTTCGTCCGGCGGATTGTTCGGGAACCCGCCGACGTTTCCTTGCACATCCTCCAGGAAGACCAGGCCAGCCACTTCGACGATCTCGTCGATACGGAACCGGATCGTGGGCGTTCGATCGCAAGTCACGTTGTCGAACTGCGAGCGGCCGCTGTCCGAGTTCTCTTCGCCGGCCGGAAGGCCTGCCGTCTGCGTACAAACCTCGAACGGCGAAAATGCCTGCAAGAGCGGCAGGTCGTCTAGCTCGATGTCGTATGGCACCGGCGGCGCCTCGTTGATGATCGTCATGTTGTAGTTGTTGATCGCTTCCAGCAGGCCGTCGAGATCGGCATCGCGACCGAACACGCGTAGGTAATAAGTCTGGCCG
>Ga0247727_10007670_pt1 | contig 20405 bp, 12 predicted proteins | sample WisWelCaveWW1625_FD_202498 | JGI IMG/M metagenome (GOLD analysis project Ga0247727, IMG submission 202498) | Biofilm microbial communities from Wishing Well Cave, Virginia, United States - WW16-25 | ecosystem: Environmental > Aquatic > Deep subsurface > Groundwater > Cave microbial mat | place... | reverse complement strand
GAGCCGGTGACGGTCAACAGCAGGCTGAAGACAAATGGGCCGAGAATTCCGGCAACCTTGTCGGCAACCGAGAAAAAACCGAAGAACTCAGAGGTTCGGTGGAGCGGGACCAGCGAGGCAAACAGGGAACGGCTGAGCGCCTGGGTTCCTCCCTGCACGGTGGCCACGAGAATGGCGATCGTGTAGAATTCTGCTGTTGTATCCATGTTGTAGGCAACAACGGTGATCAGAACGTAGACGGACAGCCCGACAAGGATGGTCCGCTTGGTACCGATCAACCCCGCAAGGTTACCGAAAAGAAAGCTGAAGGGAACGCCGATGAATTGCACCAGAAGAATTGCGAGTATCACATCCTGATCCGGGAGGCCGCGTGTGGAGGCATAGAGGGCTGCCATGCGAATGATGGTCCCGATTCCATCGCTGTAGATAAGTACGGCCAGCAGAAGCAAGAAGGCCTGACGGTAGCTTCCCCGGAATTCTCTGAACGTCGTGTGCAATCTCCGAAAGGCCACCGCCACAGCATGTACGGCGCCCTGTTCTCCCGGTGCGACCCGTCTTGGAGGCTCTGCAACGGACTTAAAAAGAGGAATGGAAAAAAGCATCCACCACACAGCCACACTGAGAAAGGACAACCTGGTAGCGGTTCCCGAATCCGCAATCCCCCACATCTCGGGATATTGGATCCAGAGGAGATTCAGCAGCAGGAGGAGTCCGCTCCCCAGGTATCCAAGCGCATAGCCCCCGCTGGAAACGCGATCCATTTCTTTCCCGCTGGCAATATGGGGGAGGAATGAATCGTAGAACGCAAAGCTCGACGAAAGCCCCAGGTTTCCCAGAGCAAAGAGAAGAAGAGCGGTCATCCAGTCTCCGCTCTGAAGGAAGACCATACACGCTGTAGGGATGGCACCGGTCAAGAGTGCGATCGCCAGGAGCCTTTTTCTCCAGGCAAGAAAATCGGCCAGCGCCCCAAGAATGGGGGAGAGGACAGCAACAAGCAGAAGAACGATGGTCGTCGCCCAGCCGAAGTACTCCGTCGCAAGATCCGGCGGGAGCCCCACAGCAGACACCTTTTTGTAGAAGATCGGAAAAACAGCGGTAACAACGACGAGGACGAAGGCGGAGTTCGCGCAATCGTAGAGCGCCCATGCGCGAAGTTCACGCCGATGAAGGCCAAGACGTTCGAGAACAGTTCTGGGAACGGAAGACTCAGGAGGGCTTTGCATCTCTGCTGACGGCTCCGGGTGAACTATCACCGATCGACGAAGAGAGTTCGATCGAGTACAAGGGCTATCCCGCTCACTTGACGAACCGACGTCCCGTTGTCGCGGTCCGACCGCTTCATCATTGTGCTGAACTCCTCCCCTCCCACAACCCCCGGCCCTCTTTGGTCAAATCGCCGGAAGTCTTAAGGTCTTGCAGCACAGCATCGAGAACTCCGTTGATAAACTGACCGCTCTTTTCCGTGCTGAAGAGTTTCCCCAGCTCGATTGCCTCATCCATGCTTACTTTGGGGGGGATCTCTTTGAAGTAGAGAAGCTCACAAATTGCCATGCGAAGAATCAGCCGGTCCAGGATCGCAATGCGCGAGAAATCCCAGTTCGCCACTTTCGCCTTGATGATTCGATCGATGGCCTCGTGATGCTCCACGGTCGTCATAACGAGTAGTTTCGCGAACTTAAATGCCTCCGCCTTGTTTTCCAGGGTCGTCAGATGACACTTGATGACATGCTCCACAGAGTCACCGCTGATTTCCTGTGCATAAAGCGCCTGGACCACTTTTTCCCTGACGACTCTTCTCCTCACGCCTTTCATGGTTACACCTCTTTTCCAACGCCGCGATTAGAAAGCGTGATCCTCGGCGCACCATGAAGAGGATGCCGGTCGATCAACACCTCAGTTTGAAACACGTCACGGATATTCGCCCCGCTCAACACTTCTCCGGGTGTCCCGACCGCGACAAGCGATCCGCAGCGCAGAAGAGCAACGCGGTCGCTGTACGATGCGGCCAGGTTAAGATCGTGCGAGACAGCGACGACCGTCAGTCCTGCTTCGGCAATCATCGATTTCATCAGACCGAAAACCTCAACCTGATGAGCGATATCGAGGTGTGCATTCGGTTCGTCGAGCAAGATGAGTTCCGGTTGTTGTGCCAGAGCCCGCGCGATGAAGGCGCGCTGGCGTTCACCTCCTGAAAGCGTGGAAACGGGCTGATGGGCCAGATGTGCAATGTCTGTTTTCTCCATTGCTGACACCGCTGTCTCGATATCCTTCTTGCTCTCGAATGCCAGCCCGCTGCAATGGGGAGCCCGTCCCATGAGAACAACTTCAAACACGGTAAACGGGAACTGGATGTTGCTTTCCTGAGAGACAAAAGCAACCCTTTTGGCGAGTTCAATGCGTGGGTAGTCGGATACATGCCGTCCGTAGAGAGCAACGCTTCCCTTCTGCGGGGTGAGCATCCGCCCGCAGAGTTTCAACAGGGTCGATTTGCCCGAGCCGTTCGGGCCGACGATCGTCAGGAACTCTCCCGGAGAAACTGAGAGAGAAACATCCTGCAGTGTGGGAGTGCCCGGATGGTAGCTGAACGACACATTATGGAGAGAGAGAACATTCATGGTGGAAGACTAATTGGCGCATACAAGGTACCGAAATGGGTTTTGGAAGGCAAGGCAACGACTTGCTGCGGTGATATGGGGAAACCGATTGTCATGGAGATGGGTTTGCGTATTCGGTTTCACAGAATCAACCCAATACATTTTTGCAACAAGGAGATTGTTTTCAGGCGCGATCGGAACCACAAAATGAATGACTCATAACAGAGTCCCGAGTATTCGATATGGCTTATTGAGCGCCCCTTCCTCTTCAGGATCTCAGTCAGTCTGGAAACACACAACACCGCACAAGAAGGCGTTGCGCAATACCGTTGTAGCGGGGACCCAAACTTTCGACTTTGCGGAACTACACCAGGTCTACTATCTTCCTGCGTAATTGTTGTGCCCGGAACGCCGAGCCAGAGATCAGTTCATCACAGCAATCCAGAGGCGCGTTCGTGGAAGGGGTGATCGCCCAGAGAATTTCCTACGCTCTCTTGAGCAAATACACAAACACCGGAGCGCCAAGTGCAGCGGTCACTGCACCGACAGGTATCTCTGCAGGAGCAATTATTGTACGCGAAAGAATGTCGGCAGCCACAAGGAAGATCCCGCCAGCCAGAAAGGAAGCCGGCAGCAACAATCGATGATCGGGGCCGAACAACATCCGGCAGATGTGAGGAATAATCAATCCGACAAACCCGATGACGCCGCTCAGCGAGACCGCCAAGCCAGTGATGAGCGAAGCCAACAGATAGGAAACCCGCTTGAAGCGATCGACTTCAACGCCAAGTTGTTTCGCCGTATCCTCCCCGGTCGTAATCAGGTTAAACGTTTTCGAGCGAACAAAAAGGAATCCCGAGACGAGAATGAGCAGCGGCCCGACGAAAAGCAAAGACTCCACGCGGGCAGCGCTGAGATTTCCCATCAGCCAGAGAAATGCATTCTTGAGTTCCTGATTCAGAATTGAGAACGCAACAAGAACCACCGCATTGAAGAATGCTCCAACCATTACACCAGCCAGCAGGAGGGCATAGGTATCAAGCTGTCCGTGGCGATGCCCCAGAGAATACACGATGGCCATGACCACAGCACATCCCACAAACGCTGCAATCGGCGCAGCGAACGCTGCAGCGCCGGCCCAGAGACTGAGCGCTGCAATTGCACCCACTGTCCCACCGCTCGAAACCCCGAGGATGTATGGTTCGGCAAGAGGATTTCGAAGCAACGCCTGAAACACAACGCCAGCAACAGAAAGCCCCGCACCAACGACAATTGCCAGAAGCACCCGTGGAAGACGAATGCTCAGGAGGATGGTTCGCTCAGCGTCGGAATGGAAACCACCGCCCGCGAGCATATCCATGATGCGTCCGAACGGAACGTCAACACTGCCGACAGAAATGCCAACCAGGGAGACGACCACGAGAAGGAACGACAAAAGAAGAATGACTCTGACTGCATGTCCGGCAGTAAGCGGAACACGATGTCTTGCAGTGGCCGGTGTCATGCGCGTTTTCTGGTTACCACTTTGGGTGCGCGAGTCTTCCGCCTCGGTTGCAGCGCTTTCCACATTTCCCCGACCAGCGGGGCGATCCCTTCACGTTTGATCGCGGAAATGATGAAGGTCGGTACGCCCGGTTTCGGCTTTGTCTTGAACCTTCGGAACGACACCCCTGCAATTTCTGCCAGCTGTTCTGCCGTCAGAACGTCGGCTTTCGTCAGCGCGACAATCCGCGGCTTTCGAATCAATTCCGCGTTGAATGATTTCAGTTCGTTGAGTAGAATAAGGTAGTCCTCCAGTGGAGTCTCACTGGTCACGTCGATCAGGAAGACCAGAACGCGTGTTCTTTCAATATGCCGTAAGAACTGAGTCCCAAGCCCCTTCCCTTGATGCGCACCCTCGATCAGTCCGGGAATATCCGCAACGACAAAGCTCTTGCCTTCCTCCACCCGCACGATACCGAGATTAGGGACCAGTGTGGTAAAGGGATAGTCAGCAATTTTTGGTTTCGCCGCCGAGATCACCGAGATCAGCGTTGACTTCCCCGAATTCGGAAAACCGACGAGCCCGACATCGGCCAGGAGCTTCAACTCCAGCAGGAGATCCCGCTCTTCCCCCGGCGTCCCCTGCTCGTAGTTTCGGGGCGCCTGGTTTGTTGAGGTCGCGAATGCCGCGTTTCCCCTTCCGCCCCGCCCTCCCATTGCAATGACATGTTCCCGCCCTTCATCCACAAGATCAGCCAGCACCCCACCCGTCAGTGCGTCCTTGACGATTGTACCGACCGGGACCTGTAGCACAATCGATTCCGCACTCTTCCCGGTCTTGCGGGATCCGAGCCCGTGTTCTCCTCGGTCCGCCCGGTAGACACGCTTGTAATGAAAATCGAGAAGTGTGTTCATGTGTCGGTTGGGCAGAAGGACAACGTCACCGCCACGGCCTCCGTCACCCCCATCAGGTCCGCCTCTCGGAACGAACTTCTCCCTGCGAAAACTGACGCATCCCACGCCGCCATCGCCGGCCTTCACACGGATCTGGGCTGTATCGATGAACTTCATCGAGACTTCACACGCAAGAGGCGGCAGTTTTGCATCAAGAGAAAGATGACCATTGGAGAACTTTTGTCTGTTGGTTGTGGAAAATGAGGTTGTTCCCGCGGTTGGTGAGGGTTGGCCCGGTCAGGACTCGTGATCGTCTTATTCGCTCCGCTTGATCACGAGGTTTACCCTGTCGATCTCCTTGCGAGCGGCGGCCTTGAACGTCTCGTCAATCCCAGGTCTATCGACGATCTGCTTGTACATCGCGACCGCCTGTTCATGGCGGCCAAGGCGCTCGTACGATTGTCCTGCCATGTAGAGGGAATTTGCTGTCCAGTCAATCTTTCCCTTCTTAGTCACCAGGTAAGGAACCTTGAGAAAATCGAGAACTGCCTGCTGAAATTCTCCCTTGTGAAAATTTGCCTCAGCAATGTAATACCGTATTTCCCCTTCAAGATCGCTTCCGGCCTGATCGATCAGACCCTGCAGATGCACGATCGACTGATCGTAATACCCAAGACGCTGGTACAGGATACCGATTTTGATCCGCTTGTCGAGGTTGTCCTCCGCAAGCGGATAGCGGTCAAGATATTTCCTTGTCAGGTCCAGTGCAGCGTCGAACACTCCTGCCGTTTCGTATGTCTCAATCAGATTGCTCATCGCAAACGGCATCAAGGAAGGCTCTGTCTGAGGATCATCGATCACACTCTTGAAGTGCCTGCTCGCTTCATCCCATTGTTCGGACTGATACGCAAGGTTCCCCAGGGCAAGACGTGCACGCGATACGATCGGAGATTTCGGGTAGTCCTCAAGGATCTCTTCAAACTTCTTTTTTGCTTCCTTTGGTTTTCCGGTCACCTCGAGGACTTTTCCCGACCAGTAGATCGCTTCCGGAACAGAGGGAGTGTCATCATATTTGCCGGTTACGACGTCGAAAGCCGCCTTGGCACTGCCGTACTCTTCCTTCCGAAAATAATAGGTTCCCTTGTCGAGCTCGAATGCTGCCAGATATTCATCGGCATTCTTGTGCTTCTTCGAGAACGCGGCAATATCTCTTTGGGCTCCCTGAAGATCATCCATCCTCATGCTTGCGAGGATGGCCTGTGCTTCGTAATACCGTATCTCTGTATCGGTGGTGGCGGACTTTGCCAGAAGTTTGTACTTAGCCGCTGCATCGGCATAAGCCCCGGTTTCAAAAAGCAGATCGGCGACCTCTCGTGTTGCCGCTGAATCCGGCGCTTGCTGAAAATACGCCGTCGCAAGCTCACGATCGCCTCCCTCCTTTGCAAGCATGCCGAGCATCGTCAATGCCTCGCTCCTGACCTCGCCCGAGCGCTCTTGCGCCAGCAGCTGAAAAAGGAGAGTTCTTGCATCGGCAATATTGCCGGAGAGACGCAACGCCTTCGCCAAAGCAAGAACAAGCTCTCCCTCGACGCGGCCTTCGTTGAAAGGATTCTTACTGGTCTCCTCAACGAGCTCCTTGTACAGCGAGATGGCTTCATCAAGTCTGTCGTCCGATACATACGCAGCAGCAAGGCGTCTCCTGACATATGGCGCGAAGTCTGTGTACCCAAAGTTGGAAAGAAGATCAGAGAATAATTCAATTGCTTGTTCGGGAGCGTTGTTCAATAGGCAGACCTCGCCGACGCGCGCAAGAACGTGTGCTGTATGAACGCCCTTCGGATACCGTATGATGTACTTGTTCCCTTCGGCGATCGCGGAATCCAACAGCCCCTCCCTGAGAAAGACGTCGATGCGCCGATAACCGGCCTCTTCGGCTGCGGACGAGCTTCCGTGGCGACCGAGAATCGAGCCAAATGTCTCCAGCGCCTCAACCAATGCTTTCGATTCCTGCTGGAGAATCCCGATACGGAGCAGCATTTCCCCCTGGTGAGTGGTTTGAGGACAAGTGGAAAGAATGTCGGCGTAAGCGGATTGTGCTTCGACAAGCGACGTTGCTCTGAGAAGATAGAGAGCCAGAGCAGCAGCATCGGCACGAGGGTCGGCCGCGTAAGAATTGAGAAAGGTGGTGTACGAAGAGATAGCTTGCGAACGGTATGAAGGCTCACGACGGCTCAGGTATTCGTACGACCTTGCTCTGTAGAGTAAAGCCTCCTCAAATCGTTTGCCCGTCATACCGCTGTTGACCACTGTTGTGAACTGCGCAGCTGCCGCGGCGTAATTTTTCAGGTCGTTGAAATACGTCTCTCCCAGCCTGAACGCCAGCGCCACGTTGTCCTGCCCCGCAACAATATCGCCGAGCATGAGGGCAAGTTCCTGCAGTGCGGCATCTTTGTCCTTGGCTTCGAATGTTTCAAGGTATTCGAGCCTCTCTCGCATAGCTCCGCCAGATTCTGCCGAAGGGTACTGCTTCAGGAATTCCCGACGGAGCTCCATCGACCTGCCAACATCCTTCAGCTGTTCGTAGCAATCTGCCGCTATTCCGTAGGCCTCGGAAACATGCGGCGAAAAGGGGAAGCGGGAGATCATCTGCTCACAGAAGTACAATGCGCGGCGTAGATCATTCAACGAGTTTTTGCAAAGGGTTGCTGCAGACATCATCATCAATGGGGCATAAGCATCGTTCGGGTACGATTCCAGAAACAGGGAATATAATCTCACCGCTTCAGCCGGGCTCCTCCCCTCCTCTGCATTTCGTGCCATCGTCACCAGCACCCGCCGCTTCATGTCATCCGGCGGATTTGCTGCGAGAATCCTGTTGCAGGTCTGCGCCACCCGCGCATGATTCCCTGCCTTGATGTTTGCAGAGACAATCCGCCAGAGCAAGTCGATCGGGGGCTGCTTGTCCAGGAACGTCTTCAGCGCCTGTTCATACTGGCGGATCGCTTTCGAATGATCGTTCAATCCGGCATGGGCGTCCCCGAGTCCGACCGCGGCCTCCAATAACAGAACGCTGTCTTTCTGTCCCTTCTCTCCAACAACCTTTGAAAAATTCTCCGCGGCTTCCGAGTACTTTGCCGACCCCAGATAGAGACCCCCGAGATGAACGTAAGCGGATGTTGCGGCCGACGACGCTCCGTGCTTCGCAATGATTTCTTCATACTGCGCCCTGGCCTGGTCGACCCTCCACTGAGCTCTGTAGATGTCGCCCAACGTAAGCAGCGCCTGGGCGCGCGCCTCGGGCGATGGATCTCCCTGGATCACCCGGGTAAGTTCGTTCTGCGCCTGGGCAAAGTTTCCTTCCTGGAAATAGAGCTCCCCAAGAGAGGTGTGGGCTTTGTGTACCGCAGAGCTTGACCCATATTCCTGAAGGACAATCCGGAGGACACGACGTGCGTCGTCGTTTGCCCCGGCAAGTCGGAAGTACTTCCCGGCCTGTACAAGAGCTTCCGGCGACAGTGTACTTTTCGGATGAAACACTTTGACGCGTTCAAATGCCAGTGCTGCTTCTCTGTAGTTCTTCAGTAAGGCATAGACATCGCCGGCGTTCCACCAGGCCTCGGGCGCCTTGGGATTGTCCGGGTAGGTAAGTGCAAAGGTCTGGAAGGTCAGCCTCGCATCCTCAAGACGGTTCAGCCTCATTTGTGCAAGCCCGAGATAAAACCGAGCTTCCGTTCCCTGGGTCGTCGACGGATAGGAACCGATGAATTGTTTGAACTGTTCGGCAGCCAGCTCATACAATCCGTCGTTGTACAGATTGACCGCAAGCTTGAATTCGGCGTTCTCCTTGGTGTCCTGTGCCTGCGCATCGGAGAAATGCACGAGCGCACACCAGAGGATGCCAAGGAGAAAAGAGAGGCGTTGGACGGACATCGGGATCAGATTCATGGAAAGGATTGACATCAAATTACCACTTATTTGGGTGGGGTTCAAGAAGTCCGAAACTCGGTACACTCACACACTCAATGTCGGATCATGCTCCATCCCCTTGGCGGCTTCCGCGCCTTCTCTGCCCGCAGAGAGGTTCGCAGAGAACGCAGGAGAGAACTCTTACTCACCATAGCAGAATCAAGCTCAGACACTATTGAAAACGACACTGCGAAAACATCCGGGAACACTCGCTGCACGGCTACAGCTGATACCCAATCATAAAATAAAAAAGGAACGGGCCTTGCTGGATCGGATGAGTGGGAGGTACTTTGAGAAAGTAGAAACTTTTGCCAACTCCTATTGAGCCGGGTCCAACCGGCGTGTCGAGCGCAAGCTCAGCCCCCACGCCATGACGGAACGCCGACAGCTTTATCTGTTCGGGGATTTCGGATATGGAACCAAGATCATAGCGGACTGAGAGGTAGGTATCGAAGAGGATCTGGAAAGGGAATTTCCATCGGTATTCGACATTCACCAGCAGAAGCTGTCGTCCCCGCCTGTCGTCCTCGCGCGTGCCAAACATCGATTCCCGACCGCCCAGCCTGAACTGCTCTCCGAACGGCATGGTTTTGTCGGCAAAGCCGACCGTGAGTCTTGGATGGAACGTATGCCGTTTACCCCAGGTCGAAAACATCTCGTAACTCACGGCGAGCGCATTGTAACTCTTTTCCCCTCCCAGCTGCTCGATCGCAAACTCGTACGAGAAATTCAGTCCCACTCCTTCCGTAGCAAACGGATAGCTGTTCTTGCTGTCCAGAACCGTTCCCAATCGGACGAGAGCGAGATCGTACTGCTGTTGCTGGGATGAAGCATTTTGTACGTTTTCAATCTCGACGTGCTGCAGGGAGAACTGCACCGTGGTGTACCCAATCTTCTCCAGCTGCGCCCCAAAAGCTACGCGCCCGCCAAACCTGCGATCGCGATACTCACCGACACTTTCCCGTTCCCATCTGTTCGCATCGGTCACGAGAGCATCGGCATACTGATATGAATCAAGAACCCTGTAAAACAATCCGGCGTCGAACGTTAAGTATGAATCAAACAATCTGTAAGAAGTAAAGTCGAGCCCGTATTCCTGGTTTCTGTTCCCCCCCGAAAGTGACAGTCCAGCGGATGACCCTGAGCCCGCGACGTTGTCATCGCGGATCTCGAGCAAGCCCTGGAGATTCCGCTCGTTGTCGGACCGGATGCCGATGCTCAGGAGCTGCGATGGCCGTTCTTTCAATCTGATCCTGACGACAGGGTCCTGCAGGGGATAAATCACCTCCAGATGAACATACTCAAAGAGCGTCGTTCCGGTGATGTTGTTAACTCCCTCGCTTGCCTTCCCGATCTCAAATACCTCTCCCTCATGAAGCGGAAACTCCCGGAACACAACATAGTCCTTTGTACGCCCCAGCCCCACCATCTCGATCTTCCTGATCACTCCTTCGTTGAGTTCGATATTCAGCGATCCATCGGCGGAGTCAAGGGTCACAGACTCGATTCTCGCCAGCGAATATCCCCGTGTTCGATACAAACGTATGATCTTCTCAAAGTCCGAAAACACATCGTGGAAATTCCACGGGGCTTGAAAAAGATTTCTGCACTTGCTTTGCAACTCACCCTCCGTGATGATGCTGTTTCCGGAAAAACGGACCGACCGAATCGCGGGGTGGGCCTTCACCGCATAGACAATTCGGACAGGATTTTCGTTTGCATAGACTTCGGCGTACACGTCTTGAATTGCTCCCGTGGAATACATTGTGCGGACGTGACGCTTGATGTCCGCGATTGAGATGCTCGTCAGCCGCACATCTTTCCAAAGTGTTTCCCACGACGGGCCGTTGGGCCACTCCCGGGTCCTTTCCACCGTGGTTGCTCCGAACACCAGATTGGTGTTTTTTTCGTATGTAGCCAGTGTGGAATCATACGTCGAAAGGATCGCTTCGATCATCATTTCCGCTGACGATTCCCCCTGTTGAATCAACGCTTCGATTCCCGTGAAGTCGGATGAAAGGTGCCGTCCGAGCTCCGGCGTTATGACAACATTTGCCTGGCTGAGTTGTTCCTTGTTGGCAGCCTGCATCATGATACCCATGATCTGGTCGGCAGCCTGCCATGGGGCTTTCAGCTCGTCCTCCTTTCGCATGCCGCTCGTCGTGTTCACTGCGATAATGAGATCGCACCCCTCGCTTCTTGCGATATCCACGGGAATATTGGAAACCAGACCACCATCGAGCAAACGGAGACTGTCACGCTCGACCGGATTGAAGAGCAGAGGAACGGTTGTGCTTGCACGCAGCGCTTCGGAAAGGGAGCCGTCTTTCATAATGACGCGCTCGCCGGAAATCAGGTCGGTGGCAACCGCACGGAATGGAATCTTCAGGTCGTCGAAGCTCATGTGCGGATGATGAATCGCCTGTAGCGTCAGCCTGCTAAGAAAGTTGGTAACCCGCTGGCCGCTCGAGACTGCAACCGGGATCACGGGCTCAAGGCCTTGAAAACGGAGCGAAAGGAAACTCCGGTCGCTTGCCTTTTTCTGTTCAACGAATAAGTCCGCCCTTTGCGTGTCCTCCGTTAGTGAGAGCACATCGTCCCAGTCCGTCGAGATCGCCAGACTCTCAAGCTCAGCAGTCGTATATCCGGACGCGTAAAGTCCGCCAACCACCGCTCCCAGACTTGTTGCAACAATGAAATCGATGGGAATCCGGTGATGTTCCAGAGCTTTGAGCACGCCAATCTGCGATATCCCGCGTGCCCCGCCCCCGCTCAGCACAACGGCAACACGCGGTCGCCTGAGCTCCTTGTGGCCAAGGAAATTCCATGCGGCTGTCGACTGGACTGTCTCCGGTCGAATGATCATCGGATTTTGACAAAAGCTTGGCGGGGAAATGAAGAGCGAAAGAGCGGGGAGAACTGCGAAATGACTATTGCGATATCGTGACAAGTATGCTCACCATGTGAGAAATATATTGCGGGAAAAAGTAGGTGTTTTGATGGGGAAAAGCAAGGCGAGCGTGGCGCAAGCCTAGAGCATGGAGCAGATAGCAGAATGGTGAAGCAAGCTTAGAAGTTGGGCAAGCTCAGAGCGGAGAGAGATGCGTCGGGCAAGGCCCAGAGGGGAGAGAAAAATGGTGGAGCAAGCATAAGAGAAGAGAGGAAGAACATTGAGTGAACACACAAGGGAGGGCAATGTCCACAGGCAGATCAAGCATAGAACGTGATGGAACAGGCCATAGAGCAGAGAACAAGAAAAGGTTTGCGTTCCTTATTGCAACACCAGATGTTTTCTCATACATTGCTCCTGGAAGCGTCAGGCTCACAAAAACCCTGTCAACGAAGTTCCATAAACAGAGGAGATCATACCAATGAAATCTGTCAAACGAAAGGCAGTTCTGCTCATGGTCCAATTCTTTTTGTTTACTGGAATTGCGTCGAGCCAGGGAACATATGAGATCCTCCACGACACCCTCAGCGCGACCGGCTGGTTCGGCGGCGACGACAGGTCGCCGGGCGGGCCAAGAAGTGTCGGTGTCGGGCAGGGAGTACGGATTGATACACCAATTGTGCTCAATGATTTTTCCTTCTACTTTGATTCACGGTTCGACTACGTCATGAGCCCCGACGGGTTCGGACACGATGTGACGCTCGTGCTCAATATCAGGGATTCATCGGGCGCCATTCTGCAGACGGTGGCCATCCTCGTTCCAGCGTCCTTCGAGGGTGGCTGGGTAACATGGACCGATATCAACAGGAATGTCGATGAAGGAACCCTGCTGATCTTCACAACCTACCTCGTCGGCGCATACGATCTGAATCAGTACACATCATCCCACGGAAGCGACCAGTATCATTTGTATACACAGGGTGAGAGATACGGCAAGGATGGAATAAGCGACGCCGATATGGAAGATTGGAATAACTGGGTCATTCACGGGTCTTGGGTCTCGATGTTTTGGCTGGTAGGGACGATTCAAACGGTCGACGTGGACGAAACCGGAACTCCCCTGCCGGAGAATTACGCTCTTCTCCAGAATTATCCCAATCCGTTCAATCCATCAACGACGGTAGAATTTCATGTTCCGGTCGACGGACGTGTAACCGTGAAGATTCTCAGTATGTTGGGTCAGGACGTGGCAACGTTGGTTGATGAGGCTTTGCCACCCGGAACTTACAGAAAAACCTGGGACGCAACGGGAAAACCGAGCGGAATGTACTTCGTCCAAATGAATGCCGGTGCCACCTTCATCACACGAAGGGTTATGTTGATACGATAAAAGCAAGAAGCCTCAAAGCTGAAGTGTGATGGGGTGATGAACGCGATTCTCCGACCCGAGACGGCTGCCCTCGTACGTGCCATGAACTCGATTACGGCCGGTTGAGTTGTAGCTGTTGTTCTCTCCATCGCTGGCCTCCTCAAACCCGCAACTCACTGATTGATCAATCTGTTGTGTTTCATTACCACCCCCGCCTGCCAAAATGTTCGGAGTAGGGCGGGCGGGTGTATCATCTGCCTGCCCGCTCGACGAGTCGATCTACGATCCCGTAGGGAGTCGTCGACCGAAATGCGTGAGCATGAAGGCGGGTATTCCAATTCTTTTTCTTTGATGATGGAACACTGATCACACTGAAAAAGAGATTCTCACCGATTGATCAATCTGTGTTTTTCAGTTCCTTCTGTGTATTATGTGTTCCATCTCCCTGGGCGACGGACACCTGGAATATTCATCGTAACCTTCCTTGCTCCCCCTCAGTCGAATTCGTATATATGGAACGAAAGCGATGTCAAAGCGAACATCGAACAGTCGCGACAGATGACGGATAACGGATTACAGATGGGTAAGCGCTTTTTTATCACCGGGGGCACGGGGCTCGTCGGCACGAATCTGATCCCGCGGATTCTGAAGGAATTTCCCGAATCGACAATAACCTTGCTCGTGAGAGGAGAGGACGATGAAGAGTTGCGGCAGCGCGTTTCGACAATTGCGGTCCGGGTTGGAGCCGAATATGGCGTCCCGGACGCGCGACAGCGAATTGACGGCGTGCTGGGAGATGTCGGCCAGGATCATTGTGGTCTGGGCGCGGCACAGCTCTCGGAGATCGTTGCGAAAACAACGCATATCATCCATGGTGCTGCAACGATACGCTTCGACCACCCTATCGATGAAGCCCGCGCCATCAACTGCGGGGGGACGCGACGCATGCTCGCAATCGCTCACATGTGCATGGAACGGGGAAAGCTCGAGCGTTTTGTTTATCTCGGCACTTCCTCTGTGTCCGGCCAGCGAGGAGGCGCCATTTATGAGCACGAGCTGGAGATTGGCCAGAAGTTTTTCAACACGTATGAGCAGTCGAAAATGGAATCCGAGCGGATTGTCCGCGACCAGTTCGACCGCATCCCGTGTACGGTGTTCAGGCCAAGCATTATCATAGGAGACTCAAGGACCGGCAAGACAAGCTCATTCAATGTCATCTATATTCCCCTGAGGCTCCTCCAGAAGGGACTTCTCACCTATGTACCGGGAAGGCCGGAGACGACGCTGGATCTTGTTCCCATCGACTGGGTGGATGATGCCATGGTTCATCTCATGACGAGGCCGGAATCAGTCAGCGGTGTGTATCACATTACCGCTGGCCCACAGCGAGCAGCGCCTCTTGGGCAGGTGATCTCAAGTGCCATCCGGTACTTTGATCAGCACACACCACTGAAGCACACCCGCACAATTGATTTCATCACCCGTGAGGAATTCGAGCAACGCCGTGCCGTGATGCGCGGCCGCGAAGAGGCCCTGATGTCACAGCTTGATACCCTTCTGCCTTACGTCAGCGTTGACCGGCTGTTCGACTCCCGTAACACCGATGCGCTGTTGAAGGAGAGCGGACTTGTTTTCCCGAACTACAGCGACTACGCGGAGAAGATCCTTGAGTATTGTGTGCAGACGAATTGGGGAAAGAAGGAATAGTGGCGGAAAGGTAGCGTGGAGAGGAAAAATGATTAACGACTAACAGTTAACGGTTAATCATTAATGGTTCTTTGTTGGTACGGTGGGAAAATTGCGGGGGGAAGGAAAGATGATTAACGACTAACGGTTAACGGTTAATCATTAATCGTTTTTTGTTGATACGGTGGGCAAATTGCGGGGGAAGGAAAAATGATTAACGACTAACGGTGAATAGTTAACCGTTAATGGCTGATCATTAACCGTTTCTTGTTGATACGGTCTTAATGCTTGCGGCAATGATCCTGCAGAGCTCAGCACATTCGGCCTGCAGAGGTTCAGGAGTGTCCTTGTCGACATATTGCAGCCGTCTGAGTAGTTGAATCCAGACCAGGCACTCATTCAGTTCCTTCAGGACAATTCCGAGTTTGTGAATGAAATCCTTTCGACTTTCTGCTGAACGAGCCTCGGCATAGTTAGCCGCCGGAGAAGTACCGGATCGGAGTAGTTGGTTTGAGATATGGTTTGGGCATTCCTTCTTTGCCATGTCACGAAAAATCTGGGCTACAGAAACGGCGAGGCTCAGAAGACGCTCCATAATATCGTCGCCTTTCGGCATGAAGAGACCCCGGGAAAGGATTGAATAGGCGGGAAAATAACGGGGGAAGGAAAAATGATTAACGACTAACGGTGAATAGTTAACCGTTAATGGTTGATCATTAACCGTTTTTCTTGTTGTGCCCGGAACAGGACTTGAACCTGCACGACCTCACGGCCACTAGCTCCTGAAGCTAGCGCGTCTGCCAGTTTCGCCATCCGGGCATGATATTGAACACTATGTGAAAACTCCGCCAAACCCAAAGCTTTTTTGCCCGCCGAAGTTCCGTCTTTCAGGACGCAGGCGGGCCAGTTTCGCTTGCCCGACGAAGTGTGCTTTTCACGAAGTCGGGCCATCCGGGCATGATATTGAACACTATGTGAACACTCAGCCAAACCCAAGCCTTTTGTCCGCCGAAGTCCTGTTCTTTTCAGGACGCAGGCGGGCCAGTTTCGCTTGCCCGACGAAGTATGCTTTTTCACGAAGTCGAGCCTGTCCGTCAAAGTTCCGTCTTGCGGAACACAGGCGGACCATCCGGCAAATTTAGAATAGTCCAGAACGAATCACCGACTACACATCGCCTCGTCCGGCGAAGTTCGCAATCTGCTGGTGAACATCCTCAGGAATGAAACCTTGCTAAAATAGCAATTGGCCTGCTCTTTTTCAATCGACTCTCGTTAACAAAAAACGGTTAATCACTAACCGGTTATCGATTAACCAATAACCATTAACCATTAATCTCTTCATCTAGCGAAGATATCCCCACGTGTGCAGCCGGTCTCCATCTTCATCCCAACGATCACCAATGTCAGTCCGGTAGTACATGTTGGGGATAAGAATATTTTTGATGCGGGAATATGCCTGTGCCTGCGCCTGCTTCATCGTCTGCCCGAGGCCGACAACAACCAGCACGACTCCCGATGTCCCGGCCACAAGCCATTGGCCATTGACCTCCTTGACATCCTCGATGTGAACCTCCTCGGGAACCCCGCGCTTGAAGATGATGGCATTGTTCTTCGAAAGCGTGTCAAACGTCGCTTCATCGTCGAAGGGATACGGCGGGACGATGATCCGTACGCCAACCTGAAACCCACTTTTCACTTTAAGCTTCGCATCTCTCCCGTTCGCAAGATCCCAGAAAAACTGTCCGATCGGTGTGACCATTCCCTCCTGCTGAATGAAGATCGTCGGGTACCCGAACCGCGAAGTGAACTCGAGGGGATAAATCCCGTTGCTGTTGACGATGCAGTTCAGGTCGATGTACCCCACATATCGCTCCTCGGCCAGTTTCTGTTCAAGCTTGAGAATCGTCTGTTGGAAGAGTCTGTTGGGCTCGCTCCAGAACATCGAGGTTCCCATTTCCCCCGTCGAAGGCCCGAGATTTCCCGGAAAAAGCTTCTTGTGTTCGAAGTTGATGTTGATGGGATAAATAAATCGATGACCATTGAAGAACGCGCCGACAGCCACTTCGACTCCCGTCACTCGCCGTTGAAGCTGAAACACTTTGATCTCGGTTGAAAGCGCCTTCTTGTAGGCCTCAAGCATCTGAAGAACATCACGTCCATCCTCCTCTTCACCAACGAACAGGTGACGCTTCACGTTCTGCGCCTCGCCGCTCGGCTTGATCACGTACCGGGAGGGATTCTTCGTGACATACTCGATCGCCGCATCAAACGAATCGAATTCGCTGTACGGGATAATATTCACTCCCGCGGCTTTCAATTCCTCCTGCCCGAACGACCGATCGTCCTCAAGCTGATCGGTGTAAGGCGTTCCGCCAATGACCGGCTTTCCCTGTGTACGAAGCGCCTTTGCCCTCTTCCCCTGTCCGAGCGTATCGTCAAAGACAACGATGTCCGCCCATTCGGTGTCCTTTTTCCAGTTACTCGATTTGGGAACGAAGCCGTCGCAAATGTCCCGTTCCTTTTCAGAATCGATGTAATAACGGACCTGATGACCCTCTTTCAACACCTGCCAGGCAATGTCACCAATCAGACCGGAAAGGGACACAAAGAGGAAACGAAGTGAGTCCATGTCGAAAGTGGGTTGAACTTGTGTATACCTTGTGAAACGTATCGGACTGATCGACAATCACAATCGTTCAACAGCCGACCCGGAAGAAACGCGGAGCAAATTAACGGATTGGGCTGCGAAAAGCAACTTTGTGGGGCAACGGTAGCGCGCGGAATCCGAATCAGCATCACTCTCGGTGATCACGTGGTTAATTCTTTCCGGCCTTGATTCTTAACCACCGAGGACACTGAGGCAGAGGTCAAGCCCGAACACAAAGGGCACTCCGTAGTTAATTCTTCCAGCACACCGAGAATCGATCCGTCCGTAATTTCTTGTGTGAACAACGCGTCACTTCGCGAACTCTTCCTTCCGGAATCTAAACTCGACGCTTCTTCCATCCCCCGATACGACAACGGTCATTTCGTCTTCGCTCACTCTCTCATACTCAATTTTTTTCGGAAAGTCATGATCGGGATTCTCAAACACGGCATGACCATTGTGCGAGCTGGTCAATCTGAATAACACAGGAGCTGGATTCTCCGCCACGTCGGCCGAATAATAAATCTCTCCATCTTTTTCAACAAGGCTCAGCTTTTCCACAAACACGGTGTCAGCCTGTCGTCTCCTCACTCCCAATCCCTCCAGGCGATTGTCAGCCTTCGACCAATGCTCGACCACCTCAATCCCCTCGCCATCGCTCGGCTGTATCCACGATCCGACCAGCCAGTTGAAATCGGAGAGACGGTTGCCGCCCCCCTTGTCATCAGGAGATTCAATGAGCATGGGCGTCGCCGACCAGCTTCCGATTGCATACATCAAGCACAGAGATAGGACTCTCATTGTTTCTCCCATTCTTCAAGTGTATCGATCGAACGAACCTTCTTGCTCCCGATGCCCGAGTGGCAGCAAATAATGCCGCAGCAGAAACTTCTCCTTCTGTTACAACGTCAGGGTTTTCCCCCGCTCCAATTTCTCGAGTTCCGAACGCATCACAATATGCGTCGAATCGATTGCACGATCGATGGCAAGGATACCGTTGATGTGGTCGATTTCATGCTGCAGAAGCTCCGAGAGAGGTCCCTCGGCTCTCAGCCGATGCCGCTTTCCGGATGCATCCTGGTATGTCACTTCGATCGAGTATGACCGCTTCACCTTGACAAGAAGATCCGGGAAGCTTAAGCAATCATCCCATAACAACATCTGTTTCCGGCCCCGCCGGACAATGGCGGGATTGACCAATTCGATCGACTGGTCGGCGCGAATACAAATCACCCTTCTGGTTTCTCCGATTTGCGGCGCGGCGATCCCGCGCCCGAACCCCCTCCTGGCCCTGAAGTCGGACAGCGTATCGTGCAGATCCCGAATCAGGTCGCTCAATTCCCTTGTCCCGAACCTCCGAACCACCGCACAATCGGCACGAAGCAATGGGTCTCCAAGTAGCCGTATGTCCTTCACCGCCATGTTCGTTGCATCACTGTAGTCGTCTGAATAATAAGCGATTATTGGGTCGAAGACAACCTCGCCAGGGTGGAGAACTATCCCAGGACACTGCCGTCGTAGAACGACTCTTGCCACAGTCAGATTTTTGAAGTATATTCGCATTACCACGGTCGCATGATAGAGTTGAAGCTCATCGCTCTCCCACAATCAACTGGAGCTCTCATGAAACTCGCCGTCTGCCTCCTTCTGTCCTTGATCTCGCTGACTTCTCAGCAAACCACAGCCCAACGAATGCAACGAGCGACAGACGACCGGAACGGATCCGGCGGCGTGACCTCCCTGGACGCACCCCTTGTGGTGTTGAAGGCAATCGAAAAAGACATGAACACCCGCGTGAGACCGCCAAGTGATCCCTACCAATTGCCACAAACAGCCGACATCGACGTGACGTATATCGGATTTCCGGCAAACGCGCAGACAGCGTTTCAGTTTGCCGTGGATATCTGGGCATCGCTCATCACGTCTCCGGTCACCATAAGGGTAACGGCGCGATGGATTCCGCTATCTCCTGGTGTTCTCGGATCGGCCAGTGCGTGGGGTGTGGTGCGTGATTTTTCCGGAGCGCCGATCAGCGGGACGTGGTATCCCATTGCTCTTGCCGAAAAACTTGCGACGGGGGATTTAAATCCCATTGACAGTTCGGACATCAACGCGAATTTCAACAGCACACTCCCCTCATGGTACTTCGGAACGGATGGTAACCCACCGTCCGGGCAATACGACCTGGTCAGTGTTGTACTGCACGAGCTTGGACACGGACTTGGATTCTTCGGCTCGATGAGTGTGTCCGGAGGAATGGGAAGCTGGGGCCTCAGCACAGGGTTCCCGTTCATCTATGATCGCTTTGCGGAGAACGGCTCCAATCAGCAGCTGATCAACACGACCATTTTCCCGAACCCCTCTGTCGCGCTCGCCACACAGCTGACAAGCAACAACATTTTCTTTGATGGGCCGAATGCAACAAGCGAAAACGGGGGAACGCCTCCCAAGCTTTACGCTCCAGCAACCTGGGCCTCCGGATCGAGCTTCTCACATCTGGATGAGACACTCTTCCCCCCGGGCAACCCCAATTCGCTCATGACGCCTGCTCTCGGCACGGCAGAAGCGATTCATTCACCCGGCAATGTCACACTCGGAATGTTCGATGACTGGGGATGGACCACAACCCCTCCCCCGGCTTCTTACATCAAGTGGGAGGAGACTTTTGCATCGTCCACGCCGCCTCCGGGCTGGAGAGTCGTGGACAACGACGGGAGTGGCAGTGCCCTGAGCTACGAGCAGTTGATTGTCTTCGATACTGGCGATAGCGTGCTTCCTCAGGTGGCAACACACTTCTGGTTCAGCGGCTATGAGAATGCCCATTCTTCAGGATTGATCGATGAATGGTTGATCGGGCCGCGCGTAGCCAACATCGTA
>Ga0247727_10007669_pt1 | contig 20406 bp, 20 predicted proteins | sample WisWelCaveWW1625_FD_202498 | JGI IMG/M metagenome (GOLD analysis project Ga0247727, IMG submission 202498) | Biofilm microbial communities from Wishing Well Cave, Virginia, United States - WW16-25 | ecosystem: Environmental > Aquatic > Deep subsurface > Groundwater > Cave microbial mat | place... | reverse complement strand
GCCTCCCAGGTCGCGACCGCCGTCGGATCGGACACGCCGCCCGCGCCGCCCGCGCCGCCCGCGGGCTGGTCCGCCTCGGGGGGAATCGCCGCCCGGGCGCGTTCCACGGCGCCGGCCAGCCGGGCGGCCTGGGCCGCGTGCCAGCCCGCCTCGCGGACGAGCGCCTCGAGTCTCCGGGCGGCGAGTCGCTCGGCCTCCTCCGCGGACCGTCGAACGACCGCCGCGGCCGCCTCCCCGGCCCGGGCGGCATCCAGGTCAGCGCGCGCACCCGCGGCAGCCGCCGCTGCGGCCTCCGCCGCCGATGCCGCTCGGTCGGCACCCAGCTGCGCGCCACTGAGTTCGGCCTGGACCGCCTCCAGGGCGGCGCGGCCCTCGAGGAGGCGGTCGCCGGACCCGAGCCTGACCACCACCTCGCCCACCACGGCCGACCCGTCGCGCGGCACGATCGTCCAGCCAGCCGGCAGGTCCGGCTGGATCGCCAGCGCGGTCGCCAGATCGGGAACCCATGCCGCCCGGGCGAGGAGCCGGCGGGCCGCGCCGGTGCCGTCGCGACGGAGCGCATCCACCAGCATGCCGCCGCCTGCCGCCCGGATCCGCTCGCGGAACGCCGCCAGCCGATCATCTCGATCGACCGGCCGAACATCGCCGTCGCCGACGGATGTCTCCGCCACGACCGCGATCCCGCGCTCGCCTTCCAGTTCCGCGATCGACTGGCGCGTCGCGAGGTAGGCGCGACCGGCTCCTCCGAGCGCGGCGTCCACGGCCGCCCGCAGGCCCGCGTCCGGGACGAGGTCCTCGTCCACCCGCCGTCCGCCGCGGGCTCGAAGTCGACTGGCAACGCCGCTCGATGCGTCGTCGGCGACGAGCGCGGCGCGGGCCGCCTGTCGCGCCTGGACGACGCCCAGTGCCGAGGCCGCGTCCGAGGCCCGCTCGGCTGCCGTCCGGGCCTCAGCTGAACGGTGCTCGAACGTCAGCTCGGCAGCCTGGCGAACGGTCGTCGCCACGGCCTCCGCGGCAGCGGCCAGTTCCAGGGCAACGTCCGCCTCGCGCCTCGCGCCTTCGGCGACCGCGACGCCCGCCGCGCTCTCGGCCGCGCGGCCGGCTTCCACGCCGGCGAGCCGCTCGGCCTCGGCAAGCTGGCGGACCGCGGTGTCCGCCTCGGCCGCCCGCGCCGCGGCCGCCCGGCGCACGGCGGCGAGGTCCGCGTCCTGCGCGCCGCTCGCGGCGCGCAGGGTGGCCAGCTCGGCGAGGGCCTCCGCGAGCGCTCGCTCCGCATCGGAGCGCTCGGCCTCGGCCGCGTCGTCCCGGGCCGGCAGCGGCTCGCTCAGCCGGCGGCGCTGGACGGCCAGGTCCGCCTCGGCCGCCCCACGCTCGGTCGAGGCGTGCTCCCGATCCCGCTCCAGGGCTCGCGCGTCGCCTTCCAGGGTGCCGGCCCGCAGCTGGGCGGCGGTCAGCGCGGTGCGAGCCTCGTCGGAGACTCGGCGGAGGACGGCCGCGGACGCCGCTCGCTCGCCGAGCCTGACTGCGATCGCCCCGGCCGACGCCTCGGCGGACGCCATGCCGGTGAGCGCGGCGTCGACCTCGGCGCGGGCCACCTCGAGCTTGCCGGCAGCGTCCTCGATCCTCGTCGCCGCGGCGTGCCAGCGGGCGTGCGCCGCGAGGAGGAGGGCCGCAGCGAGGTCGTCACCGGCGGACGCCCGTGTCGCCTGCTGCTCGGCCTGGGCGGCCAGTCGGCGTGCCTGCGGCCGGAGCTCGGCAAGGACGTCCTCGACCCGGGCGAGGTTCGTCTCCGACTCGACCAGCTGCTCCTCGGCGCGACGGCGGCGCCGTTCATGGCGTCGGACGCCGGCCACCTCCTCGAACAGCGGCCGGCGCTCTTCGGGACGGAGCGCCAGCGCCTGGTCGACCATGCCCTGGCCGATGAACAGGAAGGCGTTCTCGGCGAGATGGGCGGCGTCGAGCAGATCCACCAGGTCCCGCAACCTGACCCGGGCGCGGTTCAGCAGGTACTCGTTCTCGCCCGAGCGATACAGTCGCCGACCGAGCTCGACGACGGCGTACTCCACGGGCAGCAGGCCGTCGGCGTTGTCGATCGCCAGCTGGACGTCCGCCATGCCCGTCGCGGAACGCCGCTCCGAGCCGGCCCAGATGACGTCCTCGGCCTTCCGCGTGCGGAGCGCTCGACCCTGCTCGCCGAGCGCCCAGCGCAGCGCGTCGGCGAGGTTGCTCTTGCCGGAGCCGTTCGGTCCGACGATCGCGCTGATCCCGCCGCCGAACGTGACGTGGGTCCGCTCGGGGAACGACTTGAACCCCTGGAGCCTGACCGACAGCAGCCGAGCCGGCGCCGTCGTCGTCACCGCGACACCGCGTCGGTGTGGGCCTCGGGCTGGCTCATCCCGCCGCGGATCGCCTCGAGGGCCCGCACCGCGGCTTCCGTCTCGGCGGCCCGACGCGACGGCCCTCGCCCGGTCCCGATGACTCGCCCGTCGATCTCGACGGCGATGAGGAACTCCTTCTCGTGGTCCGGGCCGGACGCCTCGAGCACGCGATACGCCGGGCGGCCGCCGGTCGTCCGCTGGGTATGCTCCTGGAGCCGGCTCTTCGGGCTCTTCAGGTGGCTCGGGGCGACGTCGAGCGCGAGGTCCGGCGCGGCCAGGGCCACGAGCCACTCGCGCGTCCTCTCCCAGCCGAGGTCGAGGTAGATCGCCCCGGCGAGGGCCTCGAACGAGGATGCGAGCAGCGACGGGCGCCGGCGACCGCTGCGCAGCGCCTCGCCCTCGCCCAGGCGCAGGTGCTCGCCGAGTCCGATCCGGCCGGCAAGTCGAGCGAGGCCGGCGCTGCTGACGATCGCCGCCCGGCGGGCCGAAAGGACGCCCTCGTCGGACTCGGGCTCGCGCTGGTAGAGGGCCTCCGAGACGGCGAGGTTGATGACGGTGTCACCGAGGAACTCGAGGCGCTCATTGTGCCCGGGCAGCTCGCCTGGATGCTCGTGCAGCCAGCTCGAGTGGGTCAAGGCCTGGGCGAGGAGGTCCAGGTCGCCGATGGCGAGGCCGAGTCGTGCGGCGAACTGGGTCGCCGGGTGCACGTCCTCGGTCGGGTGACGGGGTCCGAGCGGTGCCGATCCCGGGTCAGGAAGAGCGCTCGTCGATGTACTCGACAGCGTCCCCGACGGTCCGGATCTTCTCCGCGTCCTCGTCGGAGATCTCCGTCCCGAACTCCTCCTCGAGGCTCATGATGAGCTCGACGAGGTCGAGGGAATCAGCGTTGAGGTCGTCGACGAACGAGGCCTCCGGCTTGACCTCGTCCTCCTCGACGCCGAGCTGCTCGACGACGATCTTCTTCAGGCGCTCGTACGTCGTGGCCACTGACTCCCTCCTCGGAGTTCGGTCCCGGCGCGTCGACGCCGGTGGTCTCGCCTGCGATGCGCCCGAGCACGCCGTTCAGGAGGCGTCGCATCGGGTCTCCACTGTAGATACGTGCCAGTTCGACCCACTCGGCGATCGCCACCCGGGCCGGCGTCGGCGAGTGTAGCACCTCACTGAGGGCGGAACGGAGCAGCGCGCGATCCATCGGCGCGAGCCCGCCGATCGGGTATTGGGGCATCGCGGCGACGATTCGGGCGTCCAGGTCGGCGCGCTCGCGGACGACCGCCGCGACGATCGTCCGGGCGAGCTCGGCGGTCGAGGCGTCGGTCGTCGACGCCAGGTGCCGCCCGAGGATCGACTCGGCCGTGTGCTGCGCGAAGTCCGCCTCGAAGACCGCGGCCAGGGCGAGCCGGCGGCCCTCCCGCCGGCCACGGTGCCGATCAGCCGCCGACGCCATCGACGACGACCGTGACCGCTCCAAGCCGGAGCCCGAGCAGGCGCTCGACCGTCGAGCCGACGACCAGGCGCACCTGCGCGGCGACCGCCGAGAGCGCCACGCCCGGGCGGGCGACGAAGCGCAGCCGGACGTGCACGGCATCGTCCCGGATCCGGATCCGGATGGCCGGGCGCGCCAACCAGGCGCGCCACGGGGGACCGCCGTGTCCGACGCGAAGCACGCCCGGGACCTCGAGGGCGGCCAGCCGGACCATCTCGACGATGACGCTCGGCGCGACGGTCAGCGGCGGGCCGCTCATCGGCTGTCCTGCTCGACGGTGGTGATGGCGGCCCTCGACGCACCGTCCCGGAGCGCGGCGGCGATGAGATCCGGGACAGCGGCGCGTGCGGTGCGCGCAGCGACCTCGCAGGCGAAGCTGAACATCCGCCGCGTGGCCCGCCCGTGGGTGATGATGACCGTGCCGCGGACCCCCAGCAGCGGCGAGCCACCGACGCGTTCGTAGTCGAACAGAGCGCGGATGCGATCGATCCCCGGGCGCAGCAGTAGGTAGGCCAGCCGGCCTCGGAGGTCGCGTCGGAACTCGTCTCGGAAGCGAGCGAAGATGAAGCCGGAAAGGCCCTCGAAGAACTTGATGACGACGTTGCCGGTGACCGCATCGGTCACCACGACATCGGCCACGTCGCCGGTCAGGTGGCGGCCCTCGACGTTGCCCACGAAGCGCAGCCCGGAGGCGTCGAGCAGCTCCGTCGCCCGCCCGATGCGGGCGTCACCCTTGCCCTTCTCCTCGCCGATCGACAGGAGCGCGACGCGAGGGCGCTCCACTCCGAGCACGCGTTCGGCGTAGATCGCGCCCATGTGGGCGTACTGGCAGAGATTCTCGGGGGTCGGGTCCGTGTTCGCGCCGACGTCAAGCAGGATCAGATGCCCGGCGCCGCGGACCATCGGAACCGCCAGCGCCGGACGATCGACGCCGGGCAGCCGGCCCAACCGAAGGACGGCGGCGGCCATCCCGGCGCCGGTGTGTCCGGCGGTCACCACCGCGTCCGCGCGACCGCCCCGGACGAGGTCGCAGGCGACCAGGATCGAGGCGTCCTTCTTCTCGCGCAGCGCCTGCGCCGGGTGCTCTTCCATCTCGATGACCTGGCTGGCCGGGACGATCTCGACGTTCGCCGGCAGCGGCCCGCTGAGCGCCCGCAGGCGATCCTCCGGACCTACCAGCAGGATCGAGTCGAACGGATGGTCGTGGGCATAGGCGAGCGCGCCCCACACGACCTCGTCGGGCGCATGGTCGCCGCCCATCGCGTCCACCGCGACGCGGACGCCGCCGGCCGTGGGAGCGTCCGCCCCGACCGTCATCGAACGCGGCGGCTCAGGACGCCGCCGGCGGTTCCTTCGCGGTCTTCACCTCGAGGACCGGCCGGCCGGCGTAGTAGCCGCAGTTCGGGCAGGCGCGGTGCATCCGCTTCGGCTGATGGCAGTGGGAACACTCCTCGAGCGTCGGCAGCGACAGCGCGAGATGTGCCCGGCGATCGCCCTGGCGGGCGTGTGAGACCTTTCGCTTGGGGACACCCATCGGGTGATCGGACTCCTTTCGGGGGATCGTCGTCGGCGCGCTGGGTGCCGCCTCGCGGGTCCGGGGCCGCGCGGAGTCTACCCGGTCTCCGGCGCCCCGTCGACCGTGAAGCCGCGGAGCGCCGAAAGCCGCGCATCCAGCTCGTCGTCGTCGTGCTGGTGGTCGGGCTCATCGGCCAGCCGCGCTCCGCACGTCGGGCACAGGCCGGGGCAATCCGGACGGCAGAGGACGGCGATCGGCTCGGCCAGCGAAACGGCATCGCGCAGCAATGGGCCGAGGTCGAGGCGGTGGTGTCCGTCCAAGCGGACGAGGTCCCGTTCCAGCGCCGCGTCGAGCGGCTGCCCGGTGGCCAGATCGATGCTGGGCAGGACCTCCTCGTCGAGGTCCACCTCCAGTGGCAGTGCCGCCGGATCCAGGCACCGGCCGCAGGTCTCGGCGAGTATGGCGGTCGCGCGAAGCGCGACGAGCAGCCCGCGGTTCGTGCGGACGGCCCGCCCCGTGCCCCTGATCGGCGTGGCCAGCGACGCCTCGCCGGCGATCGCGAGGTCGCCCGCCTCGAACTCGAAGCTTCGAGTCGCTCCGGCGGATTGCCCGAGCAGGCCGGCGAATGGCTCCAGAAGCCCTTCGTCGGGGCCCCGGATCACCAGGTCGCGGACGCCGTCGCGTCGTCGGCCTCGACGTCTCCGTCGCCCGCCCCGTCGACGTCCATCGCGACCGTCGGATCTCGCAGCGCGGCTCGGCGCTCGTCAAGCACGGCGATGCCCTTCTTGATCCCCTGGAGGGCCTTGACGACCTCGCCCTCGAGCGAAAGCAGCAACGAGACGGCGTACTCGTCGGCGCCGCGCCGGACCTCCTCCGCGTCGGCTCCCGCCTGCGTCGCGATGCGCAGGCTCTCCGCCTCCGCGGTCTGGGTCAGACCGCGCTCGCCGATGAGGAACGCCGCCTGCTCCTGGGCACGGGCGAGGATCCGGTCCGCCTCCTCCGTCGCCTTCTCGATGATCCGCTCACCCTCGGCGTTGATCCGCTTCGCGGCGTTCACCTCCTCGGGGATCGCCGCCCGCAGCAGGTCGATCTGCTTGAGGAGCTCCTCGCGATCGACGATGACGCTGCGCGTGAGGGGCAGCGCCTTGCCCGTGGCGACGAGCGATTCGAGCCGTTCGAGGAGGAAGATGATGTCCAGCGGAGGGTCCTCCGGGCGGATGGCGAGCGTGGCCGGGATTATCGCATGCGCGACCTCCGCACCGAGGGTCAGCCCCGCCCGAGGGCCGCTCCAAGGGCCCGCTCCGCCGCCGGAGGGACCATCTCGCTGACGTCGCCGCCGAAGCCGGCGATCTCCTTCACCAGGCTCGAGCTGACATAGCCGTGCTCGACCGCGGTCATGAAGAAGACCGTGTCGACATCCGGCGCGAGTCGGCGGTTGTTGTGCGCCAACTGCAGCTCGGCCTCGAAGTCGGAGACGGCCCGCAGGCCGCGCACGATGGAGCCCGCGCCTCGGGATCGGCAGAAGGCGACGGTGAGGCCGTCGAACGTCTCGACGCTGGCGCGATCGGCCAGGCCCACCTCCGCGAGCGACTGGCGGATGACGGCCACCCGGGCATCCGCCGATAGGAGCGGTGCCTTGCGTGGATTGCCGAGGACCGCGACGACGACGCGGTCGAAGACGACGAGCGCACGCCGGAGGATGTCCAGGTGGCCGTTCGTGATCGGATCGAACGACCCCGGGTAGACCGCGACCTTCATCCGCCCACCTCCGACGACCCGACCAGGCGATAGATCGTCAACGCCGTCTCGCCGAAGCGGCGCTCGTCACGGGATGCTAGCAGGCCGACCCGCGGCGGCGGACGATCGCGCCAGAAGTGCTTTGCGGCGACGGCCGCGTCGGCGGCGAGAAGGACCCTCGCCGGGTCGCCGAGCCGCTCGAGGCAGCCGAACAGCAGATCGGGCATGTCGTACGGCGGGTCGATGACGACGACGTCGAACCTGGGGGCCGCGGCGCTTCGACCGGCGAGCCAGGCCACGGCGTCGGCGGGCACGATCTCCGCACTCGCACCACCAAGACCGGTCCGCCGGAGGTTCTCGCGGATGACCGAGCAGGCCGCGGCGTCGTGCTCGACGAACGTCGCTCGCGCCGCGCCGCGCGACAGGGCCTCGATCCCGGCGGCCCCGCTGCCCGCGAACAGGTCCAGGAAGGCGGCGCCCGGCAGGCGAGGCTCGAGGATGGCGAACAGCGTCTGCTTGACCCGGTCCCCGAGCGGCCGCGTCCCGCGTCCGGGGGCGATGAGCCGCCGCCCCCGCGCGGCGCCGGCGATGACGCGACCCGCGTCGGGCACGTCAGGCGGCCGCCGTCGGATCGCCCGTCGCGACGCGCGCCAGCCAGCCCTCGACCAGCTCCCGAGCGAACGCCGCTGCACCGGCACGAAGCGACCCATCCTCGGCGACGAGGTCTTCGGCGTGCCTCCGTGCGCGCGCCGCCAGGACCTGGTGGTCAGCGCGCGCGATGGAGGCCACGCGCAGCCGCGGCAGGCCGCTCTGCGCGAGGCCGAGCACGTCGCCCTCGCGTCGCAGCTCCCAGTCTCGCTCGGCGAGCTCGAAGCCGCTCGTCGTGCTCCGGACGGCGACCAGCCGCGCCTGCTCGGGCGACTCTGGCGAGAGCTCACCCTTGGCGAGCCGCCCCCACGCCTCCGTCGACGGCGCCGCGTCCGACACCAGGACGCAGTACGACGCCGCGTCGCCTCGGCCGACGCGGCCGCGCAACTGGTGGAGCTGGGCGATCCCGAACCGCTCGGCGCCCTCGACGACCATCAGGCTGGCCTCGGGCACGTCCACGCCGACCTCAACGACGGTCGTACCGACGAGGACGTCCAGCTCGCCGTCGCGGAAGCGCGTCATCTCGGCGTCGCGGTCGAGCGGCCGGAGGCGTCCATGGACCATGCCGATCCGCAGTCGCGGCAGGAGGCCGCGCAGGCGCTCTGCCTCGCTTTCCGCGGCCGCCGCCCAGGCAGGCGACCCGGCGTCGGACCCGTCGTCGGCTTCGTCGGCGTCCGGGTCTGAGATCCGGGGCACGACGACGAACGTCCGTCGACCGGCCGCCGCCTCGCGCTCGACCCACGCCCAGGTGGACGCGAGGTCGTCGGGATGCTTGATGCCCGTCGTGACCGGCGTCCGGCCGGCCGGTCCGACGCGGAGGTCGGAGACCTCGAGGTCCGCGTAGACGACCTGGCCGAGGGTCCGCGGGATCGGTGTCGCGGTCATCAGCAGGACGTGCGGGGCGCCGTGGCGTGCCTTCGCCTCGAGGGCGGCGCGCTGGTCGACGCCGAAGCGATGCTGCTCATCGACCACCGCGAGGGCGAGGTCGTGGAACTCGACCGCGTCGCTCATCAGGGCGTGGGTCCCGACGACGATCGGCGCCCGACCGTCCGCCGCGAGCGCCCGGACGCGGCGCGCCTCGCCGACCGGCAGCGACCCGACGAGGAGCTCGACGGGCAGCGACAGGTCCGACAGCAGGTCGAGCAGCGTCCGTTGGTGCTGTCGCGCCAGGAGGTCGGTCGGGGCGAGCAGGGCCGCCTGGCGACCAGCTCGGGCCGTCGCCGCCAGCGCCCAGGCCGCGACAGCGGTCTTGCCGGAACCGACGTCGCCCTGCAGCAGCCGCAGCATCGGCGCCGCCGTCGCGAGATCCGCCGAGAGCGTGCCGATCGCCACCTCCTGGTCGGCCGTGAACTCGACGGGCCTGCCCGACCGGCGGCCCAGTCCGACGAGGAGCGAAGCCCGGATCTCGCGGTCGCTCGTCGGTTCGACGCGGACCGCGCGGCCAGCTGCGCGGCCTCGCTGCCGGCGACGCGCCACCATGCCGACCTGGAGGGCGAGCAGCTCGTCGAATGCCAGCCGGCGGATGGCAGCGTCGCGCCGATCGAAGTCCGTCGGGAAGTGCGCCTCCTCGATCGCCGTCGAGATCGCCGGCAGATCCTCCGCCGCGAGGACGCTCGGCGGCAGGTACTCCGGGTAGCCGGCCCCGGCAAGGTCGATGGCCGCCCGCATGGCGCGCCGCAGCGAGGCGGCGAGGATGCCGTCCGTGAGCCGGTAGACGGGCACGATTCGGCCCGCGTGCAGGATCGCCGAGCCGTCGTCGCGGGCGAACTCCGGGTCGTCGAGGACCTGACGGCCGGCGAAGCGCTTGAGCCGGCCGCTGACGACGATCGTGTCGCCGGTGCGGATGCGCCGTTCGATGAACCGTCGGCCGAACCAGGTCGCCTCGATGACGCCGCTGTCGTCCTCGAGCCGGGCGGTCGTCCGCTGGACGCGGCGCCGATGGGACGCCTCGACCCGGATCTCGGCGACCCGGACTCGAGCCGACACGGTCTCGCCGTCCGGCACGAAGAACAGGTCGCCGAGGCGACGCATCTCGCGCAGGTCGTCGTAGCGGCGCGGCAGGTGGAACAGCAGGTCGCGGACGCTCGCCAGGCCGAGGCGCCCGCCGGCCCTTCGGAGGGCCGAGGCGGCGGGCAGTCCGGACCGACCGAGGGGCAGCGCCAGGCGCGCTGCCGGATCCCGAGGCGGCGTGGGCGCGCCGACCCGGGAACCCGGGCCCGTGGCGGGCACGACCGCGGCAGCCGCTCCCCTACTCCGCCGAGATCAGGTAGCGGTAGTAGGGCTGGCCGCCGTGGACGATCTCGACCTCTACGCCGGACACCTGGGCGCCGATCCGGCGCCCGAGCGCCTCGCTGCCGGCGAGGTCCGCGCCGTCCCCGTAGTAGATCGTAACGAGCTCGTAGCCCGGCTGGAGGCGGCTGAGCCCGGCGAGCACCGCGGTCTCCGTGTCGTCGTCCACGGCGAGGAGCCCGTCGTCCGGATCCATGACGATCGTCTGGCCGACCCGGCAGCGCATCGGCCCGATCGTCGCGTCGCGGACCGCCTCCGTCACCGACAGGGTCTGGACCGCTCGCCCCGCCGCCGTCATCGCGACGGCGTTCTGCGCCGCGTTCGCGTTCGGGTCGAGGGCGAGTAAGGCGGCGAAGCCCTCGGCCGCGTTGCGTGTCGCCACGACCGAGACGGGGCGCTCCGCGAGATCCGCCACCTGTCGGGCGGCGAGGACGACGTTCGGGTTGTTCGGCAGGATGAGGATCTCCCGGGCGTTCAGCCCGCGGACCGCCTCCAGCAGCTCGCCGGTGCTCGGGTTCGCCGACTGGCCGCCGACGACCACCCGGCTCACGCCGAAGTCACGCAGGATCGCGGCGAGCCCGTCGCCGGCCGCGACGGCGACGACGCCCAGCGGCATCGGCTCTTCCACGGCGACAAGCGCCGCCTCCTCGGGCTTCGCCGCCGCTCCCGCCGACTCACCGGTGAACGCCGCCGCCCGCGTCTCACGGAGGTCCCGGGCCTGGTTGTCGAGGTTCTCGACGCTGATCCGGGACAGGCTGCCGAGGCCGAGTCCATAGCCGATGACGAGGTCCGGCCGCTCGTTGTGGACGTGGACCTTGAGCGCCCGCGGGTCCCCGGCGACGAGCACCGATTCGCCGATCGCCTCGAGGTGGTCCCTGATCGTGTCGAGGTCGAGCGCGTCGCCCGGCCGTGCCTGGAGCAGGAACATCGTCTCGTAGCCGAAGCCCTCGTCGGCGTGGGCGACGAGGACGCTCGCCCGGACCGCCGCGCGGATCGGGACCGATTCCGGCGCCCGTCCGACGAGGTGCAGCAGCGCGCCCTGGAGCAGGCGGTAGAGGCCCTGCCCTCCGGCGTCCACGACGCCGGCCTCACGCAGGATGGCGAGCAGCGACGGCGTCTTCGCGACCGCCTTCTCGGCGGCGTCGAGTGTCGCCGTCAGCACCCCTTCGACGTCATTCGCACGCTCTGACGTCGTCACCGCTGCGGCCGCGGCCTCCCGGATGACGGTCAGGATGGTGCCCTCGACCGGCTTCGCGACCGCGCTGTAGGCGGCCTTCGAGCCAAGGTCGAGGGCATGCGCTAGGTCGAGGCCGTTGAAGCGCTTCTTGCCGGCCAGGCCCTCGCTGAAGCCGCGCAGGATCTGGCTGGCGATGACGCCGGAGTTGCCGCGTGCCCCCATCAGCGCGCCGAAGCTCGCCGCCGCGGCGACCCGCTCGACCGGCGCGTCCCCGCCCACCGCCTCGGCCTCGCTGAGCGCGGCTCGGACGGTACCAAGCATGTTCGAGCCCGTGTCGCCGTCCGGGACCGGGAAGACGTTGAGGGAGTTGACCTCCTCGACGTGCATCTCCAGGTTCGCGACCGCCGCCCGGAACGCGCCGAGCAGGCCGGCGCCATCGCACGCGCGGCGGGCCATCAGGCGACGTCCATCCCGCTGTCCGCCAGGTCCGACGTGCCCACGCCGGTCTCCACCGGCCGGCTCGCATCCGGTTCGCCCCCCACCGGGCGGACGAGCCCGCCGACGCGGATCGTGAGCCGCCCGGGATCGGCCCCGAGCGCCTGCCGGAGCCGGTAGCGGACGGCGGAGTCGACCTGCCGGGCGACCTCCGCGACTGGCAGGCCATAGGCCACCGTCAGGTCGAGGTCGAGTTGGATCGTGCCGTCCGCGACCGACACTCCGATGCCCGGAGTGGCCAGCCCGAGCCGACCGAGCAGGCGCTCGAGCGGCGGCGCCGTGAAGCCGGTCACGCCGTACGAGCCGAGCGTCGCCGCCCGGACGATGTCCGCGATCGCACGACGCGTCGCGATCACGCGGCCGGGCACGGATTCGTCGGTCACCCTGCAGGATCCTCGCAGCACACCGGGCGCGGGGCCGCCGGGGCGGCCAAGGGACCGTGCTATAGTACCGCCCCGCTCGGGCCACCGGCCTGCGCCGGCCCACCCGATCGATCAGCCTCGAGGATCACATGGCTCGCTCCTGCGCGATCTGCGGCAAGACCTCCATGGGCGGCTTCAACCCGCAGTCGTCCGGCTCGAACCGCGTCCGCGCCCACCGTCGCTACCAGCCGAACCTCCAGTCGACGGTCATCGACATCGCCGGCGCGCCGACGAAGGCGCTCGTCTGCACTCGCTGCCTCCGCAGCCGGACCAAGTCCGCCCGCTGACCGCGGATCGGCCCGCCGGCGGGCGTCAGCGCGCGGCGCTGTCCAGCCAGATCGTGAACGGCCCGTCGTTCACGAGCTCGACCTCCATCGCCTCGCCGAACCGTCCGCTGCGGACCGGGTCGATCCCGGCCACGCGCAGCCCGTCCGCGAAGCGCCCGTAGATCCGTTCCGCCACCTCGGCCGCGGCCGCCCCGGAGAAACCCGGGCGCCGACCGCGAGACGTATCGGCGTAGAGCGTGAACTGGCTGACCACGAGCGCCGCCCCACCGGCCTCGAGGATCGAGCGGTTCGTTCGGCGGGCGTCGTCGGCGAAGATCCGCAGGCCCGCGACCCGCACGGCCATGGCATCCGCGTCGGCGTCGCCGTCCGACGCGCCGACGCCGACGAAGAGGACGAGGCCGCCGCCGATCTCGGCGACGGTCCGGCCGTCGATCCGGACCGAAGCCCGCGTCACCCGCTGGAGCAGCACCCGCATCCGGGCCCGCCCCTCAGGACCGGCGGCCGGCGACCAGCCCGCCGGCGGCACGCCAGAGCCCGCCGAAGACGACCAGCCAGGGCAGCACGAAGACCGGCGCGTCATCGCCACCGAAGACGCCGCCCCAGGCCATCGCCATCACCGCTAGCGCGCCGACCGCGGCCGCCGCCAGACCCTGCCGCACGACCGGCCAGCGGACGCGTCCGACGCCGGATCCGAGCGGCCCCTCATCGCCGCGGCCGACCGCCACCGGTGACGCCTCGAGTCCGGGGTCGGTCGCCCGATCCATGTTCGCCCGCAGCCACCGCGGGGCATGGACGACGGCGGCGTACGCGAGGAAGGCGTAGACGACGCCACCGACCACGTCGACGACGTAGTGATCGCCCAGGTAGACGATCGACAGCCAGACGCCGGCCGCATAGCCGAGCATCGCCCAGCCGGCACGGCCGAAGTGGCGCCGGGCGAAGAGGAAAGCGAGGAACGGGTAGGCCGCATGGAGCGACGGGAACGCGGCCACCCCGTTCGGGTTGATCTCATACATGGCGTAGCTGTACAGGAAGCGGCCCTCGAACCCGAAGAACCGGGCGAGGTCGCCGAAGCCCTGGGGCTTCAGGTACTCGATCGCCGCCGCCCCGTCCGGCCCCGGGATGAGGCCTCGCTCGGCGGCCCACCACGGCGGCGCGACGGGCAGCACGAGGTAGGTCGCGAAGCCCGCCATCGACAGCACGATGAGCGCCGCGATGTAGTCGTAGTACGCGCGCCTCCGCCGCAGCCAGAGGAGGAACGCGACCGCGATCGGCAGCGGGAAATGAAGCAGGTAGAACAGCGTGCCGAGGATCGCCCACGGGTCGCCGCCCGTCGCCGGATGGAGCAGCTCCTGGAGGACCTGGGTCGGCAGGAGGCCTCCGAACAGCGACCGCTCCAGCGCGAGAACGTCCGCCGAATGCACGGCGCCACCGAGATCGTCGGCATAGCCGCGCATGAGCTCGTACGCCAGGAACAGCCCGATGAACGGGACCCAGTCCCGGGCGAAGAGGCGGCCGCGGCCGAGCACGACGGCGGCGAGGCCGAGGGCGATGAGCATGACATCGGGCGTGATCGAGACCCCCGAGACGATCATCAGGGCGGTCAGGACGCCGACGTAGACGCCGACCGTCACCAGCAGAAGCCGGCGGTTCCGCTGCCCCAGCCGTGCACCATCGACCGTCGGCCCGGCGTCGGCGGTGAGCGCCACGCTGACCGATGCGTCCCTCATCGCTGTCCGTCGCGGGCCGGAGCGACGTTGGCCCCGGGCGTCGCTGCACGCCAGGCCGCGGCCTCCGCATCGAGCGCCGCCCGGCGCCCGGCATATCGCTCGAGGGCGACCGACTCGGCGGTGGCCGGCAGCAGCAGGACCCAGTCGCGGACCTCGTCCGGTACATCCTGTGCGAAGCCCGGCGCCCGGAAGATGAGGACCGGGATGCCGCCCCGCTCGATCTCCGCCTGGAACGATCGCGCGAGGTGTCGGGGCAGGCTCGCGAAGGTCATGAACCGGTCGCGCGGGATCGGCGGCTTGCCGTCGTTGAGCTGGTACTGGTAGCCCTCGTCGGCGAGGGCTCGGACGAGCCGGATCTCGCGGCCCATGTCGTGGCCGCGCAGCCACAGCGCCGAGCCCACGACGAGGATGTCCGCACCGAGGCCGCCGACCAGCTCCGCGGTGTCCCGGTTCACGCCTCCGTCGACGTGGACCTCGGCGCCGTGGGCCTTGTGGCGCAGCACATGACGCGCCGCGAGGATCTTCTCGCGCGCCACGTCGGCCATGAAGGCCTGGCCACCGGCTCCCGGCTCGACCGTCATCACCATGACGATGTCGAGGCGCTCTCGGTACGGCTCGAGAGCGGCCAGCGGGGTGGCCGGGCGGAGGGCCAGCCCCGCCGCCCGGCCGGCGCGCCGGATCGCCTCCAGGGTCGGCTCGATCGGTTCGTCGATCTCGACGTGGACCGTGATCGAGTCGCAGCCGGCGTCGAGGTAGCCTTCGATGAACCGCCCCGGCTCGCTGATCATCAGGTGGGCATCGAACGGAAGGCGAGTCCTCCTCCGGAGGTCGCGGACGGTCGCGGCGCCGAACGTCAGGTTCGGCACGAAGTGGCCGTCCATGACATCGAGATGGATCCGGTCGGCGCCCTCGCGTTCGGCTCGGCGGACCGCGTAGGCGAGGTTCGCCTGGTCGGCCGACAGGATGCTCGCCGCGACGCGCGCCCGACCTGCCGCCACGTCAGACGGGCTCCACGAGCGGTGCCGGATCGACCGCCCGTTCGCCGCGCAGTGCCGCCGCGCTCGCCGCCTCGAGTCGGGCGCGCCGCCGGCTGACGACCGACGGCGGGACCCGTCCGGCTCGCTCGACCGCGAGCTGGCCGCAGGCCGCCCCGACTTCGACGCCGCGATTCCGGCGAACCGACGTCGGGAGCCCGGAGGCGCGGAGACGCGCGGCGAAGCGGGCGACGATCGGCGGGGGGCTCGGCTGCCAGGGGGTGTGGGCGACGGGGTTCATCGGAATCAGGTTGACATGCGCGAGGTCGCCGTGCAGCAGTGCCGCGATCGCGTCGGCGTCGCGGTCCGTGTCGTTCACGCCGCCGATGAGCGTCACCTCGTAGCTGACTCGTCGGCCGGTCACTCGCGCGTGATGCCTCGCCGCGGCGACGACCTCGGCGACCGGCCAGCGACGATTGAGCGGCACGAGCACATCGCGCAGCGGGTCGCGCGCCGCATGCAGGCTGACCGCGAGCGTGTAGCGCGGCCCGAGCTCCGTGAGCCGCCGCATCGCCGGAACCACCCCGGAGGTGGATACGGTCACGTGGCGCGCGCCCAGGCCGGCCCGCCCTGGGTCCGTGAGCGCCTCGGCGGCCGCCAGGACGCGGTCGAGATTGAGCAGCGGCTCGCCCATGCCCATGAACACGACGTTGGTCAGCCTGCGGCCGCCGATCGCCAGCCGGCGCAGCGCATGACGCACCTGGTCGAGGATCTCGGCCGTCTCGAGGTCACGTCCGAAGCCGAGCTCACCCGTCGCGCAGAACGGACAGCCGACCGCGCAGCCCGCCTGGCTCGACACGCACAGCGTGTGCCGCTCGCGACCCGACGGCGACGCCGGGTAGTGCATCAGCACCGACTCCACGGCCGTGCCGTCGGACAGCCGGTGCAGCGCCTTCTCCGTCGCGCCGTCGTCGCCGATCCGGAGCTCGGAGTCGACGATCGTGTCCCAGGCGTAGGACGCATCGAGGGACGCTCGCAGCTCGGTCGGCAGGGTGCTGACGCCCGCCGCGGACCCGGCTCCCCCGGCACCCGCCCGCCACAGCGCGTCGAGCACCTGGCGCGCGCGCCATGTCGGATCGCCGCGGCCCGCGAGCCAGCCACGGAGTCCTGCCGGCGGCACGCCGGAGACGCCCTCGCGCGCGGTCATCCCGCGGGTCACCGGTGGAGGGCTCGCCACATCCGTGGGGCGGTCATCGGCAGCTCGCGGAGCCGGATCCCTGTCGCGGCGGCGATCGCGTTCGCGATGGCCGCGGCGCCGGGGATCACCGGACCCTCGCCGACACCCTTCGCGCCGAACGGACCGTCGGGCGCGGGGACCTCGACGATCGTCGTGCCGATCGCAGGCACGTGCTCGACGCGCGGCACCGCGTAGTCCAGGAACGTGCCCGCAAGGAGCTGCCCGTCGGCGTCGTGTCGGAGTGCCTCGAGGAGGCCCCAGCCGATCGACTGGACGACGCCGCCGTGCAGCTGACCCGTCACAAGGGCCGGGTTCAGGGCACGTCCGACGTCCTGCACGAGATGCAGGCCGTGAAGTCGGACCTCGCCGGTCTCGGCGTCGACCTCGACCTGCGCAAGAGCAGCTGAGACGAGCGGGGCGAGGCTCGGACGGGCCGTCGCACCGCGACCGAAGATCGGCTCCCGGCCGGCCCGCGCGTGCGCCCGGACGAGCTTTGCGATCGGGATCGCCCGATCCGGCGTGCCGCGCGGCCGAACCGTCCCGTCGACGAGCTCAAGGTCCTCCTCCGCGATCTCGAGCTGCAGGGCCGCTGCGGCGAGGAGACCCGCCCGAGCCTCTGCCGCAGCGGCGGCGATGGCGCGCCCGACCGAGTAGGTGATCACGCTGCCGCCGCTGCCTGGCGTCGGCGGCGCGGTCGCCGTGTCGGCGGCGACGTGCTCCACGTCGGCCGGATCGAGGCCGAGGATCTCCGCTGCGATCGCCGCCAGCCCGCCCGCCACGCCGGACATGTCGACGACCCCGGTGACCAGCTGGACGGTGCCGTTCGGCGAGATCCGGCAGATGGCGGCCGCGGAATCCGTCGCACCCGGCCAGCTGCCGACCGCGACGCCGACCCCGTGCCCGGCCGGCAGCCCGCGCCGGGCGCGCCATGCCGGCGTGGACTCGAGGGCATCGAGCACCTCCGGCAGGCCGATCCGGGCCCACGCCTCGCCGTCGACCATCGCGTCGCCCGGCTGCGCGGCGTTCCTCCGACGCAGTTCGATGGGGTCGATCCGGAGCCGCTCGGCCAGCTCGTCGATCGCGGTCTCGAGCGCGAACGCGGTCTGCGGCGCGGCCGGCGCGCGATAGGCTCCCGCCCCGAAGCGGTTCGTCCGGACGCCGTAGGCGCGGATGTCGTAGGCGGGCCACTCGTACGGTCCCGCGACGAGGACGGCCGCCAGCTCCTCCGACGAGAAGTCGTCGTACGCGCCAGCGTCGGCCACGATCCGCGCCTCGAGCGCGGCGAAGCGACCGTCATGCCCGGCGCCGATCCGCAGGTCGACGCGCAGCGCCTGGCCCGGGTTCGTGGCGAGCATCTCCTCACGCCGCTCAAGGCACAGTCGCACGGGACGTCGAAGCCGGATCGCCGCCGCCGCGATGAGCGGCTCGAACAGGCCCCATTTCGCGCCGAACGCGCCGCCGAGCGGCGTCGGGACGACCCGGATCCGGTTGACCGGTCGGCCGAGGACGTTGGCGAGGTCCGAACGCAGCGAGAGCCCGCCTTGGATCGCCGCCTCGACGACGAGCACGTCGTCCTCGTCGAGCCACGCGGTGCACGTCTGAGGCTCGAGATGGGCCTGGTGGATCCAGGACGTCCCGATCGAGACGGAGACCGCCTGTGCCGCTCCTCCGAGAGCGTTCACGGCGTCCCCATGCGTGTGGCGGTACCGCCCGCTCACGTTCGATGACCACGCCTCCGCCCCGATCACCGCGTCATCGGCGCCGCCGCCGACGGCGGCGTGCGTCGCGCTGCCCATCGTCGGCCCGACGCCCTCGGCGCCGTCCGATCGCCGCACGGCCGGGGCGCCGACGGCCATCGCGACGGCGGTGTCGACGAGCACGGTCTCCGGCCGGTAGCGGACCTCAACCAGCTCGGCGGCGTCGGTCGCGGCCGTCGGGGTCTCGGCGACCACGAGGGCGACCGGCTGACCGGCGAACACGACCTCGTCCCGGGCCAGCGGCTCAGACTGCCGGTCACGCGCAGTCGCCGTGATCGGCAGGTCCGCGGCGAGGAGGACCGCGACGACGCCCGGCGTCGCGGCGGCCGCCGCCACATCGATCCCCTCGATGCGGGCGTGGGCATACGATGCCAGGACGGGCCGGGCGTGGAGGCCACGGGCCATCGGCCGGTCGGCCGCATAGCGGGTCCGGCCGCGCACCTTCGCCTCCGAGTCCGGTCGCGGCCGAGATGCGCCGATCACGCGATGGCCGGTCCCGGCGACGGCCGTCTGGTCCGTCATCGCGTCGATGGTGTCACACGGGTCCGCCGGCTGCGCGGGCGCCGACGATCGCGGGCCAGCCACGGCGGAGCTCGGCGGCGGTCATCCGGCGACCGCCGGCGCGGCCCACCTCCGTGAGCCGCAGCCGCGACTCGGGCGTCGCCACGGCCAGGCCGTCCCCGTCGGCGACGAGTGCGCCCACCTCGTCGCCGGGGACGCCTGCCGCGACGACGACGAAATGGACGATGAGTCGGCCGACGTCCGTCTCCAGGAACGTTCCTGGCCACGGCCGGAAAGCACGGACCTGGCGTTCCAGGAGCCCGGCGGGGCGGCCTGGATCGAGCCGCCCGTCGGACCGTCGGAGCGGCCGCGTCAGTGAGGCCGCCGTGGTGTCCTGCAGTACGGCGGGCAGCTCGCCGGCCAGGTACCGCGGCAGGGCGCCGCGCACCAGCTCCGCCCCGTCGGCCGCCAGCAGCGCCTCGAGCTCCGGCGTCGCCTCGGTGCCATCGAGTCGCCGGCTGCGCCCGGCGACGATCGGTCCGCTGTCCACGCCGGCGTCCATGACGATCATCGTGACGCCCGTCTCGGCGTCCCCGGCCAGGATGGCCGCGGGCACCGGGCTCGCGCCGCGATGGCGCGGCAGGAGCGATGGGTGCACGTTAAGGATGCCGCGCGGGAAACCGCCGAGGATCGCCTCCGGCACGATCCTGCCGTAGTCGGCGAGCAGTCCGACCTCGGCGCCGAACCCGAGGATGTCAGCCGCCACCGCCGCATCGCGGAGCCGCTCAGGGCGCAGCACCGGCAGACCGTAGGACGTTGCCCGCGCCGCGACGGGCGACGCGCCGAGCCTACCGCCGCGGCCGGCCGGACGATCCGGCGCCGTGACGACGCCGACGACCTCGACGCCGGGGAGCGTCGCCACCGCGTCGAGGATCGGCACCGCGAACGTGCCGCTGCCGAAGAACACCGTCTTGTGCGCGTGCGCGCGACCGGCGCGTCCTCCGGGGATCCCGGCCAAGGCCGTCACGCGAGCGCGGCCTGCCGGGCCTCCGCGTCCGCCGGTTCGCCCGGCTCATCGTCCGCGCCGCCGCGACCCACCGGCAGGAGCTCGTCGAGCGAGTCCAGGTAGTCGATGTAGAGCTTGCCGTCGAGATGGTCGAGCTCGTGCTGCAGGGCGCGCGACAGGAGCCCCGTGCCGGCCAGCTTGAAGCGTCGCCCGTGACGATCCTGGGCGACGACCCAGACGCGCTCCCGGCGGGTCACGTAGGCGACGTAGCCCGGGATCGACAGACAGCCCTCCAGGTCGCGGTCGTCGCCCACGGCACGGACGAGCCGCGGGTTCACCAGCTCGTGCAGTCGCTCGCCGACCTCGACGACGCAGGCGTTCAGCGCCTCACCGATCTGCGGCGCCGCGAGCCCGACGCCCGGTGCCGCGCGCATCGTGTGGGCGAGGTCGCCGAGGAGCTCGTGCAGGTACTTGCCGAAGCTGTCGACCGGCAGGCCGCGCAGCCGAAGATTCGGGTCACCGAGCAACAGGATCGGTCTGACGGACATCCCGCGCAGTATAGGAGGGCCTGCGCTCGGATCCCGATGCGGTCGCCTCAGCCGGCCGGGCGCGTCTCCTCGTCCGGCGCCGTCGCGTCGTCCGTCGGATGCGCGGCCGCCTGGTCCCGACGGAGCTCGGCCGCCAGGTCGCGCGATCGCTCGGCGAGCCGGTGGCCGGCCTCGGCGGTGACCTCCGCCGCTCGCTGGGCGACGGGCCCGGCCTTCTCGCC
>Ga0247727_10007668_pt1 | contig 20406 bp, 25 predicted proteins | sample WisWelCaveWW1625_FD_202498 | JGI IMG/M metagenome (GOLD analysis project Ga0247727, IMG submission 202498) | Biofilm microbial communities from Wishing Well Cave, Virginia, United States - WW16-25 | ecosystem: Environmental > Aquatic > Deep subsurface > Groundwater > Cave microbial mat | place... | reverse complement strand
TGATCTCGTCGGCCGGCAGCACTTTCTTCTCGATCAGGGTAACAGAACCTCCGGCCTTTTCGACTGCGGCTCTGGCCGCCGCCGTCGCGTGGTCGACTGTCAGCTTGAGGCCGACCTTCAGCTCACCGCCTCCCAGCAGCCGAACGCCGTCCAATGGCCGGCGGACGACACCGGCCGCAACGAGCGCGGAGGCATCAACCGGCGCCGCCGCGTCGAGCCGGCCGGAGTCCACCGCCGCCTGCAGACGGCCAGGGCTCACCTCGTTCCAGGCCTTGCGATTGCGCTTGTTGAAACCGCGCTTGGGCAGGCGCCGGTGCAGCGGCATCTGCCCGCCTTCGAAGCCGCCGAGCCGCACACCCGAGCGCGCGGTCTGGCCCTTGCCGCCGCGACCTCCGGTCTTGCCCATGCCGGAGCCGATGCCGCGGCCGACGCGCAAGCGAAACTTGCGGGATCCCGGGTTGTCCTTGAGTTCATTCAGCCGCATGAGGCGGGTGCTCCTGGCTACGCCTTGTCCTCGACCACCCGGACGAGGTGTTGGACCTTGCTGATCATGCCGCGTACGGCCGGCGTATCCTCCAGCGTGCGCCTGCGGTGCAGCCTGTTGAGGCCGAGCCCAGTCAGGGTCTGCTGTTGGCTTGCCGGACGGCGATTGGCGCTTGCGATCTGCTCGACGGTAATGGTCTTGCCGGCGACGGCGCGCCGCCCGGTTTGGCCCTTCCGGCCTTTCCCTTGTGTCATCGCGCTCACCCCGGCGTCGTCTCTGCCGTGTCGGCATCGGCCGCGCCGTCGCGACGGCGCGCCACGATCTCACTCGGCTTCTTGCCGCGCCGGGCCGCCACCGCGCGCGGGTTCTCCTGCGCCTTGAGGGCAGCGAACGTGGCCCGCACCATGTTGTAGGGGTTGGTGCTGCCCAGCGACTTGGCCACCACGTCCTGGATACCCAGCATCTCGCACACCGCACGCGTAGGTCCGCCGGCAATGACGCCGGTGCCGCGCGGCGCCGAGCGCAGCAGCACCCTTCCTGCACCGTGCTTGCCTTCCGAATCGTGGTGCAGCGTGCGGCCTTCGCGCAACGGGACGCGCATGAGACTGCGTCGCGCCTCCTCCGTCGCCTTGCGGATCGCTTCCGGCACTTCGCGCGCCTTGCCGTGGCCGAACCCGACGCGGCCCTTCTGATCGCCCACGACGACGAGCGCCGCAAAGCCGAAGCGCTTGCCGCCCTTCACCACCTTGGCCACGCGGCCGATGTGAACGAGCTTGTCTTTGAACTCGCTGTCCCGCTCCTCGCGGTCGCGGGTTCTCTCTCTGTGCGGACGAGCCACGTCGATGCCTTCCCGTTCTCTAGAACCTCAAACCGCCTTCGCGTGCGCTGTCTGCCAGCGCCTTGATGCGGCCGTGATACCTGTAGCCGCCCCGGTCGAAGACCACGTCGCTGACGCCGGCCCCTACGGCCCGCTCGGCCAGCAGCTTGCCAACCGCCGCGGCAGCTGCCTTGTCGGCGCCGGTCTTGAGCTTCCCCTTCATGTCCTTCTCGAGGCTCGATGCCGCCGCCACCGTGCGACCCTGCGCGTCATCGATGACCTGGGCGTAGATGTGCCTGGACGAGCGATGCACGGACAGGCGTAGCCGCCCGCCCGCGTTGCTCCGAAGGTCGCCGCGAACGCGCCGTTTGCGGCGACTGAACTGGTTCAACTTGCGCAACATGGCGCGCGCCTCACTTCTTCTTGCCTACCTTGCGGTAGATGTACTCGCCTTGATAGCGAACGCCCTTGCCCGCGTAAGGCTCAGGCGGGCGCGATGAGCGAACCTCGGCCGCGAACTGGCCTACTTTCTGCTTGTCGATACCCGACACCGTGATCAGCTCCTGTTTGGCGCCGGCCACCTTCACCTCCACCCCGGCCGGCACCTTGTGAACCACATCGTGACTGAATCCGACCTGCAGCTGAAGACTATCCTTTCCCTTCATGGCCGCGCGGAAACCGACGCCGTGGATCTCGAGGGTCTGCGAGTACCCTTTGGTGACGCCCTCGATCAGGTTGACGATCTGGGTGCGCGCCATGCCCCACATGGCGCGTGCCGACTTGGTCTCCTGGGTGAGACCAACCTCGATGCCCTGCGCGGTCTTTGCGACCTTGATCAGGTCGGGACAGGTGAAGGATAGCTCGCCCTTCGGGCCCTTCATCGCCACCTTCTGACCCGTCACGGTTGCGGTCACGCCCGCCGGAACCGCTACCGGTTTCTTGCCTATCCGCGACATGATCGACCCTTTGTTTGTGCTCCAGCCGGGCGCCTAGAAAACACTGCAAAGAACCTCGCCGCCCACGTTCTCCTCGCGTGCGCGTGCGTCCGACATCACGCCCTTGGGCGTCGACAATATCGCAACGCCGAGTCCGTTGGCCACGGTCCTCAGGTCGCGCACCGCCGAGTAGACGCGCCGTCCGGGCTTGGAGATGCGCTTGATATCGCGAATTGCCGGCTGGCCGTTGGAGTACTTGAGCTCGATCTCGAGCTCAGCCAAGCCACCCTTGTGCTCAATGCGCGCGTAGCCGCGGATATAGCCCTCTGCCGTCAACACGTCGAGCACGCGGGCCCGCAGGTTGGACGCCGGCGTCGATACCTTCGGGCGGCGGCGCATCTGCGCGTTGCGGATGCGGGTGAGCAAATCGCCGAGCGGGTCGTTCATGGGCTGGCCTCCTTACCAGCTCGACTTGGTCATACCGGGGATCAGGCCCTGGCTTGCCAGATCGCGCAGCATGTTGCGGCACACCTTCAACTTGCGATAGTAGCCGCGTGCCCGGCCGGTCAGCTCGCAGCGGTTGCGCACGCGCGAGGGTGCAGAGTTGCGCGGCAGCTGCGCCAGCTTGAGCCGCGCGGCGAACCGCTCCTCGCTTGGCTTGGTCAAATCGGCCGCCAATGCCTTGAGTTTCTTGCGCTTGACCGCATATTGCGCGACCAGCCTCTTGCGGCGGTTGTTCTTGTTTACCGAGCTCTTCTTGGCCATCCAGCTCCTCCACGCGCCTCGCGCTCAGGCTTGGCGAAAGGGAAAATTGAAGCCGCGCAGCAAAGCGCGTGCCTCGTCATCCGATTTGGCTGTGGTGCACACAATCACGTCCATGCCCCAGATTTGATCGACCTGGTCGTAGTCGATCTCCGGGAACACGATGTGCTCCTTCAAGCCCATTGCGAAGTTTCCGCGCCCGTCGAAGCTCTTGGGGCTCAGACCGCGAAAATCCTTGACGCGCGGCAGGGCAATGGTCACCAGGCGATCGACGAACTCGTACATGCGGTTTCCGCGCAGCGTCACCTTGGCACCGATCGGCATGCCGTCGCGCACCTTGTAGGTGGCGATCGACTTGCGCGCCTGCGTAATCACCGCGCGTTGACCGGCGATGAGGCCCAAATCCTTGGCCGCCGCATCGACCTTCTTTTTGTCGGCAACCGCCTCGCCGACGCCCATGTTGAGGACAATCTTGTCAAGGCGCGGGATCTGCATGAGGTTGCCATAGCCGAATTCCTTGCGCATGGCATCGCGCACGACCTTCTCATAGTGGGTCTTCATGCGCGGGCGGTAGTCCTTGGGGCGCGGTGCCGGTGCCGGCGTCTTGTCGCCCTTGGGAGCCCGCTTGCCGTCCTTCGCCCGTGCGCTCTTCCCGCCCTGGGCGGCCTTTGCTCCGTCACCCTTCTCGCGCCGGTTGGCCTTCGCGCTCCGCTCGGGCGCCGCCTTGTCCGGTTTCGCTTTCTCCGCGCCGGCCGCCTTCTCCGGCTTTGGCGCCTTCGCCGGTTTTTCGTCTTCTGCCATGGCTACCTTTTCTCCGGAATCTGCTCGCCAGAGCGCTTGGCCACCCTTACCTTGCGCCCGTCAGGCAGACTGGTGAACCCGACCCGCGTCGCCTTGCCGTCCTTGGGGTCTTCCAACGCAAGGTTGGACAGGTGGATCGGCGTCTCCTTGGACACGATCCCCCCCTCCTGCTGAGGGGTCTGGCGCTGGTGGCGGCGCACCACGTTGACGCCGCGCACAAGCGCACGCTCTTCCTTGGGCATGACCCTGAACACCTCGCCCTTCTTGCCCTTGTCACGGCCGCTGCGCACGATGACGCGATCGCCTTTTCTGATCTTCTGCATCTACAGGACCTCTGGGGCAAGGCTGACGATTTTCATGTGGTTGCGGGCCCTGAGCTCGCGGGTCACGGGCCCGAAGATGCGTGTGCCGATGGGCTCGCCCTGCGGGTTGATCAACACCGCTGCGTTGCGGTCGAAGCGGATCAGCGAGCCATCGGGACGGCGCACGCCCTTGGCGGTGCGCACCACCACCGCCTTCATCACTTCGCCCTTCTTCACCCGCCCCCGCGGGATCGCCTCCTTGACGGTGACGACGATGGTGTCGCCGATGGTGGCATACCGCCGCTTTGAGCCACCCAGCACCTTGATGCACTGCAGACGCCGTGCGCCGGAGTTGTCGGCCACGTCGAGGTTGGTCTCCATCTGTATCATTGGCCGTTCCTCGTTCCGCAGTCACCTGTTCGCGTCTCGCAAACCTTCCGCCAGATCGGCGGCCGGCCGGCGTTACGCCTTTTTGTCCTTCAATACGACCCACCGCTTGTTCCTGGAGATCGGTCTGCTCTCCTCGATCCGGACGACGTCGCCGACTTTGAGGGTGTCATCCTCGTCGTGGGCATGAAACTTCTTCGAGCGGCGCACCGTCTTCTTGAGCAGCGGATGGGTATAGCGCCGCTCCACCTCGACCACGACTGTCTTGGTGTTCTTGTCGGAAACGACCACGCCCTGCAAAACCCGTTTCGGCATGTTCCAAGTCCTACGTGTTGCCGGCGCCGGCATGCCGCCGCTGCACCTGTACCGTCCTGATGCGGGCGATGTCGCGGCGCACCGCGCGCACGCGCGAGGTGTTCTCGAGCTGGCCCGTAGCGCGCTGGAAGCGCAGGTTGAATTGTTCCTTCTTGAGATTGGCCAGCTGGTCATCGAGCTGGTCCGGCGTCATGCCCCGCAACGCTTCCGGCTTCATGGCTAGCCCTCACTCCTGCCGCTTCACGATGCGCGTCTTGATCGGCAGCTTGGCCGCGCCGAGACCAAGCGCTTCGCGCGCGATCGCTTCCGAAACGCCGTCGAGCTCGAACATGATGCGGCCCGGTTTCACCCGCGCCACCCACAGCTCGGGCGCGCCCTTGCCGGAACCCATCCGCACCTCTGCCGGCTTCTTCGTCACGGGCACATCGGGGAAGATGCGGATCCACACCCGCCCCGACCGCTTCATGCCGCGCGTAATGGCACGCCGGGCCGCCTCGATCTGGCGCGCCGTGACACGATCGGGCTCGACGGCCTTGAGGCCAAACGAGCCGAAGTTCAGCATGGTTCCGCCCTTGGCGTTGCCATGGATGCGTCCCTTGTGGGCCTTTCGATACTTGGTGCGCGCCGGCTGCAGCATCGTACTATCTCTTCCCTTACTCCTTGGCCGCTTCCGCAGCGCGTTCGCCAGCCCAACCGCCATCGCGGTCGCCGCCACCGCGACGCCGGCCGCCGCCGCCTTCCTGTGCCTCGATGGCCCGCTTCTCGGCCGCCATCGGATCATGATCCATGATCTCGCCCTTGAAGATCCACACCTTGATACCGATGACGCCGTAGGCCGTCTTGGCGAGGCCGTAACCGAAGTCGATGTCGGCGCGCAGGGTGTGCAGCGGCACACGGCCCTCGTGATATTTCTCGCTGCGCGCGATTTCGGCACCGCCGAGCCGGCCCGACACGGCGATCTTGATGCCGAGCGCGCCCAGCCGCAAAGCCGACTGCATCGACCGTTTCATGGCGCGACGGAACGCGACGCGGCGCTCCAGCTGCTGGGCGATGGTCTCGGCGACGAGGACGGCGTCGATTTCAGGCTTTCTCACCTCAACGATGTTGAGGTGAACCTCCGACGCGGTAAGCTTGGCGAGCTCGGCCCTGAGCTTTTCAATATCCGCGCCCTTCTTGCCGATCAAGACGCCGGGCCGCGCCGTATGGACCGTGACGCGGCACTTCTTGTGCGGGCGTTCGATGACGACCTTCGAGATGCCCCCCGCCCGCCGTTGCTTGAGGATGTGGTCGCGGATGCGCATGTCCTCATGCAGCAGCCGTCCATACTCGCCGCGACTGGCAAACCAGCGGCTGTCCCACGTGCGGTTGATCCCCACGCGAAGTCCCACCGGATTGACCTTGTGACCCATTACGCGGTTTCCTTCGCTTGCGCTTCCTCACCGGCGCCGGCTCTTTCCTTCGCCCCAGCCCTGGCGCCGTCGTCCTTTGCCCCTTCCTCGACCTCTCTGACCACTACCGTCAGCTGCGCGAAAGGCTTCTCAATGGGACTCATCTTGCCGCGGCCGCGCGCATGGAAGCGCCGCATCACGAGGTTCTTGCCGACATGCGCTTCAGTCACCACCAGATCATTGACGTCGAGGTTATGGTTGTTCTCGGCGTTGGCCACGGCCGACATCACGCACTTCCTCACGTCCTTAGCGATGCGCTTCCTCGAGAATTCGAGGTCGGCCAGCGCCGTATCGACCTTCTTGCCGCGGATCAATTGCGCGACGAGGTTGAGCTTCTGCGGCGACACCCTGAGGTTTCTCACCACCGCCCGCGCCTCGTTCTCACCGAGCGCCCGTTCCCGCTTTCTCTTGCCCATGTCACGCCGCCTTCATCGCTTGCCTGGCCATCCCTCACGCCGGCGCCCTTGCCCGCACCGCTTTCTTGTCGCCGCTGTGGGAGTGGAACGTGCGCGTCGGCGAGAACTCGCCGAACTTGTGGCCGATCATGTCCTCCGTGACATTGACCGGCACGAACTTCAGCCCGTTGTAGACGCCGAACGTAAGCCCGACAAACTGCGGCAGGATGGTCGAGCGCCTGCTCCAGGTCCTGATGATCTCGTTGCGGCCGCCGGCGCGCACCTTCTCCGCCTTCTTGAGCAGATAGCCATCGACGAACGGCCCCTTCCAGACTGAGCGTCCCATTGGTCCTAGGTCCTCTACTTGGACTTGCTGCGCGGGCGGATGATGAACTGGTCGGTCGCCTTGTTCTTGCGAGTCTTGGCGCCCTTGGTCGGCTTGCCCCATGGGGTCGCCCAATGCTTGCCGCCTTTGGTGCGGCCGCCGTTGGGGTGATCGATCGGATTCATGGCGATCGAGCGCACCGTCGGCCGCGTGCCTTTCCAGCGCGTGCGGCCGGCTTTGCCGATCGACTCGTTCATGTGATCCGCGTTGGCGACGGCGCCAACGGTCGCCATGCATTCCGCCCGCACCCGCCGCGTCTCGCCCGAGTTGAGGCGTAGGATCGCCCAGCCGGCATCGCGGCCCACGAGCTGTGCATATGCGCCGGCCGAGCGCGCGATCTTGCCACCGCCGCCGGCCTTGAGCTCGATGCAGTGCACGAACGTGCCGATCGGCAGCGAAGCGAGTTGCATGGCATTGCCGGGCTTCACGTCCGCCTTTATGCCGGAGACGACGCTATCCCCGACTGCGAGGCGTTGCGGCGCCAGGATGTAGGCAAGCGTGCCGTCCTGGTACTTCAGAAGGGCAATGAATGCGGTCCGGTTGGGATCGTATTCGAGGCGCTCGACCCTGGCTGGAACATCGTGCTTGGTGCGGCGGAAATCGATGCGCCGGTAGACCTGCTTGTGCCCGCCGCCGATATGCCGCGTCGTGATGCGGCCGTAGTTGTTGCGCCCGCCCGACTTGGTCTTGCCGTCGGTGAGCATCTTGATCGGAGCGCCCTTCCACAGATGGCTGCGATCGACCAGCACGAGCTGGCGCAGCCCGGGGGTGGTGGGACGGAATGTTCTCAACGCCATTGCCGCCTCCTTACAGCCCCGTGGTCACATCGATGGTGTGACCCTCCTCGAGGGTCACGATGGCACGCTTGCTGTCGCTCTGCCGGGCGCGGATTCTCCTGAAGGACTTCATCTTGCCCTTGCGCACCTGGGTGTTGACGGCCTTCACCTTCACGTTGAAGAGCTTCTCGACGGCCGCCTTGATCTCCGGCTTGCTGGCATCGCGCGCCACCTTGAAGACGACCTGGTTGTACTCCGATACCAGGGTCGACTTTTCCGTGATGGCCGGAGCGCGGATCACGTCGTGGGCGTCTTTCTTTTTCTTGCTCATTTGAATCGCGCCTCCAGCGCTTCCACGGCCGCCTTGGTCAGAACCAGGCGCTTGCGGCGCAGGATGTCGTAGACGTTGATGCCCTGCACGGGCAGCACATCGATATTGGGGATGTTGCGCGCCGCCCGTGCAAACCCGCTTTCGATCTCGGTGCCGTCGATGATCAGCGCGTTGGTAAGTTCGAGCTTGCCGAACCGCTCCTTCAGTCCCTTGGTCTTGCCGTCGGTCGACTCCGCCTTGTCGAGCACCAGGATCTCGCCGGCTTTCGCCTTGGCGGAGAGCGCGTGCCGCAGAGCCAGCGCGCGCACCTTCTTGGGCAGGTCGATGGCGTGGCTGCGCGGCTTCGGGCCGAAAGCCTTGCCGCCGCCGCGGAACTGCGGCACGCCTTTGTCGCCGTGGCGGGCACCGCCGGTGCCCTTCTGCCGGTACATCTTCTTGCCGGTGGTCGTGATCTCCGACCGGTCCTGGACGTGATGCGTCCCCGCCATGCGCTTCAGCTGCTGGTAGCGCACCATGCGATGGATGAGATCGGTGCGCGGCTCCAGCCCGAAGATGGCGTCGCTGAGCTCGACCTCGCCGGCGCTGCCCGCATCCAACGTCTTGACCTCGGCTTTCATGGCTTGGACTCCGCCTGAGCGGCCTCGGGCGCAGCCGGGACGTCGGTTGTGCCGCCCGGCATCCGAAACGATCCGGGCTTGGGCACACTCTCGGGCAGAGGCCGCTTCACCGCATCGCGCACCAGCACCCAGTTGCCCTTGTTGCCCGGCACCGCTCCCCGTACCAGGATCAAGCCTTTGTCCTTGTCGGTTTGCACGACCTCGAGGTTCTGCGTCGTCACCTGGACGTTGCCCATGTGACCGGCCATCTTCTTGCCCTTGAAGACCTTGCCGGGGTCCTGACGCTGGCCGGTGGAGCCATGGCTGCGATGGGCGACCGACACGCCGTGGCTGGCCCGCAGGCCGGCAAAATTCCAGCGCTTCATGGCACCCTGGAAACCCTTGCCCTGGTTGGTGCCGGTGATATCGACGAGCTGGCCTTTGACAAAATGGTCGGCGGTGATTTCCGCGCCCACCTCGATCAGGTTATCCGCACTCACGCGGAACTCGGCCACCTTGCGCTTCGGCTCCACCTTGGCCAGGGCGAAGTTCTCCCGCTCCGCGCGCGGCACCCGGCTCGGCTTGCGGCTGCCGGCGCCGAGCTGGAGCGCGGTATAGCCGTGCTTCTCGTCCGTGCGCTGGGCCAGCACCTGGACATTGGCAAGCTTCAACACCGTGACCGGCACATGCTCGCCGGCCTCGGTAAACACACGGGTCATCCCCACCTTCTGCGCGATCACCCCGGAGCGCATGGTTGCGTTCCCTTCTACAGCTTGATCTCGACGTCGACGCCGGCCGCCAGGTCGAGCTTCATGAGAGCATCGACGGTCTGCGGCGTGGGATCGACGATGTCGAGCAGCCGCTTGTGCGTTCGCATCTCGAACTGCTCGCGGCTCTTCTTGTCGATGTGCGGCGAGCGGTTGACCGTGAACCGCTCGATCCGCGTGGGCAGCGGGATTGGTCCGCGCACCTCGGCGCCGGTCCGCTTGGCCGTGTTGACGATCTCGCGTGTGGACGCATCCAGCACGCGATGGTCGAAGGCCTTGAGCCGGATTCTTATGTTTTGGCTTTGCATGACAGCCCGCTTACCCCAAAAGTGAGGAGCGCCCGATTGCTCGAGCGCCCCTTGGTTCTCCTACTCTATGATGCTGGTGACGACACCGGCACCGACGGTGCGGCCGCCCTCGCGGATGGCGAAGCGCAGCTTCTCCTCCATGGCGATCGGCGTGATCAGCTCGATCGTCACCGCCACGTTGTCGCCGGGCATCACCATCTCCGTGCCTTCCGGCAGCGCGACCACCCCCGTCACGTCCGTGGTCCTGAAGTAGAACTGCGGACGGTAGTTGGTGAAGAACGGCGTGTGCCGCCCCCCCTCCTCCTTGGTCAGGATGTAGGCCTCCGCCTTGAACTTCTTGTGCGGCTTGATCGAGCCCGGCTTGCACAGCACCTGCCCGCGCTCCACCGCGTCCTTGTCGATGCCACGCAGCAGGCAGCCGACGTTGTCGCCGGCCTCGCCAGAGTCCAAGAGCTTGCGGAACATCTCAACGCCCGTCACCACGCACTTCTGCGTGTCCTTGAGGCCGACGATCTCCACCTCCTCGCCGACCTTGACCCTGCCCCGCTCGATCCGCCCCGTCACCACCGTGCCACGGCCCGAGATCGAGAACACGTCCTCGATCGGCATCAGGAACGGCTGGTCCTTCGGACGCTCGGGCAGCGGGATATACGTGTCGATCGCCTCGAACAGCTTCAGGATCGCCTCGTCCGCAAGCGGCCCCTTCTCCCCGTTCAGAGCCTGGATCGCAGCACCCCGGATCACCGGAACGTCATCGCCCGGGAACTGGTACTTCACCAGAAGCTCCCGCACCTCCATCTCGACCAGGTCCACCAGCTCAGGGTCGTCGACCACGTCGATCTTGTTCAGAAACACCACGATGTAGGGAACGCCAACCTGCCGCGCCAACAGGATGTGCTCGCGAGTCTGCGGCATCGGGCCGTCGACGGCGCTCACCACCAGGATCGCACCGTCCATCTGCGCCGCGCCCGTGATCATGTTCTTCACGTAGTCGGCATGCCCGGGGCAGTCCACGTGCGCATAGTGGCGCTTGTCGGTGGAGTACTCCACGTGGCTCGTCGCAATCGTCAAAATCTTGGTTGGATCGCGACGCCCCTGGCTCTCGGATGCCTTGGCAACCTGGTCATAGCTCACCGCCGTCTGCGTCCAGCCCTTGTCGGCAGACACCTTCGTCATCGCCGCCGTCAGCGTCGTCTTGCCATGATCGACGTGACCGATCGTCCCCACGTTGCAGTGCGGCTTCGTCCGCTCAAACTTCGCCTTCGCCATGGCGGCTCTCCTGTTTTCACGCTCTTGCTTCGGTCGGACGTTTCCGTTCGGCCGAGCGCCTCGCTCACCTACGCGTATTTCGCCTTGACTTCCTCTGCCACGTTGCGCGGCACCTCGGCATAGTGCGCGAACTGCATGGTGTACGGCGCCCGACCCTGGCTCAGGGACCTCAACTGGCTCACGTAGCCGAACATATTGGCAAGCGGCACATGGGCGCGGATGACCGTGGCGTTGCCGCGCATTTCCTGGCTGCGGATGCGGCCGCGCCGGCTGTTCAAGTCTCCAATGATGCTGCCGACGAACTCGCCCGGCGTCACCACCTCGACGTCCATGATCGGCTCGAGCAGCTTGACCCCAGCCTTCTCGCAACCTTCGCGCACGGCCTGGCGGGCCGCGATCTCGAACGCGATGGTCGAGGAATCAACCTCGTGAAAGTCGCCGTCGAAAAGCGTTGCCCTCATGTCGACCATGGGAAAACCGATCAGCACACCCGAATCCCATACCGACTGCACGCCCTTCCCGACTCCGGGGATGTATTCCTTGGGCACCACGCCGCCGACGATCTCGCTCTCGAACTCGTTGCCTTTGCCGGCCTCGTTCGGCTCCAGCCGCAGCTTGACGCGCGCGAATTGCCCGGTGCCGCCAGTCTGCTTCTTGTGCGTGTAGTCGACGTCGGTCGAGCGCGCCAACGTCTCACGATAGGCCACCTGCGGAGCGCCCACGTTCACTTCCACTTTGTGGGTGCGCTTCAAGATGTCGACCTTGATCTCCAGATGCAGCTCGCCCATGCCCTTGATGATGGTCTGGCCGCTTTCGGGATCGGTCGAGACGCGAAACGAAGGGTCCTCGGTCATGAGCTTCTGCAGCGCGATGCCCATCTTCTCCTGGTCGCCCTTCGCCCTCGGCTCGATCGCCTGCTCGATGACTGGATTGGGGAACTCCATCTTCTCCAGCAGCACCGGCCTCAGCGGATCGGACAGCGTCTCGCCGGTGCGCGTATCTTTCAGGCCGGCCAGCGCAATGATGTCGCCGGCATAGGCCTCGTCGATCTGCTCGCGATCGTCGGCATGCATGAGATACATGCGCCCGACCCGCTCCTTCTTGCCGCGGCTGGTATTGGCGAGCGCCATGCCGCTTTCGACCCTGCCGGAGTAGACGCGGCAGAACGTAATCGTGCCGACGTGCGGGTCGTCCATGATCTTGAAGGCGAGCATGGAGAGAGGCTCGCTGTCGAGCGGCTTGCGCACGGTCTCCTGGCCGGTCTTGACGTCAATTGCCTTGAACGCTTCGCGGTCGCCGGGCGAAGGAAGGTAGTCGACCACCGCATCGAGCAGCGGCTGCACACCCTTGTTCTTGAATGCCGAGCCGCACAGCATCGGATAGAAGATGCTGTTCACCGTGGCTTTGCGGATGAGGCGCTTGAGCGTAGCGAGATCCGGTTCCTTGCCTTCGAGGTAGGCACCCATCACGTCATCGTCGAGCTCTACAGCGGCCTCGATCATCGCCGCGCGAAACTCGGCGGCCCTGACCACAAGCTCGGACGGAATCTCCTCCTCGTGGAACTTGGCGCCCTTGTCCTCGCCGTCCCAGACCACGGCCTTCATCTTCAGGAGATCGACGACGCCCTTGAAGCTGGATTCGGCACCGATCGGGATCTGCAGCGGTACCGGTTTGGCGCCGAGCTTCACTTTGATATCGTCGACGCACTGGTAAAAGTCGGCGCCCGTCTTGTCCATCTTGTTGGCAAGGATAATGCGCGGAACCCCATACTTGTCGCCCTGGCGCCAGACCGTCTCGGTCTGCGGCTCCACCCCCTGATTGCCATCGAGAACGCACACCGCACCGTCGAGCACGCGCAGCGAACGCTCGACTTCAATGGTGAAGTCGACGTGGCCCGGCGTGTCGATGATGTTGAGGCGCTTGCCCTGCCAGAAACAGGTGGTCGCCGCCGAGGTGATGGTAATGCCGCGCTCCTGCTCCTGCTCCATGTAGTCCATGGTAGCGGCGCCGTCGTGCACCTCGCCGATCTTGTAGGTCTTGCCGGTGTAGAAGAGGATCCGCTCGGTCGTGGTTGTCTTGCCGGCATCGATGTGGGCCATGATGCCGAAATTGCGGTAGTCCTCGATTTTATGGGTTCGCGGCATTTGCTCGACGTCCGATCACCAGCGGTAGTGGGAGAAGGCACGATTGGCCTCCGCCATCTTGTGTGTATCCTCCCGCTTCTTCACCGCCGTGCCCCGATTGTTGGAGGCATCGAGGAGCTCGCCCGAGAGGCGCTCCTCCATGGTGTTCTCGTTGCGGCCGCGCGCGGCCGTGATCAGCCAGCGGATGGCCAGCGCCTGCCGGCGCTCGTTGCGCACCTCGACCGGCACCTGGTAGGTGGCGCCGCCGACGCGGCGCGAGCGCACTTCCACAGCCGGCATGACGTTGTCCAGCGCCTGGTGGAAGAGCTGGATCGGATTCGACTTGGCCTTGCTCTGCATCGTATCGAGCGCACCGTAAACGATCCGCTCGGCAACGGATTTCTTGCCCTGCTTCATGATGGAATTCATGAACTTGGACACGACAAGGTCGTTGTATTTCGGGTCAGGGTTGACCTCGCGTCTCTCAGCCTTGTGCCGGCGCGACATGTGCAGCTTCCTTCGTCAGTCCCGTTCGAGTTCCTTGCGGATCGAGATCCCGGCCTTCGCCGGGATACTGCGCAAAGAGGCCCTACTTGGGCCTCTTTGCTCCGTACTTGGAGCGCCTCTGCCTTCTGTCTGCCACGCCCTGGGTGTCGAGCACCCCGCGAATGATATGGTAGCGCACGCCGGGAAGGTCCTTGACACGCCCGCCGCGGATCATCACCACCGAGTGCTCCTGGAGATTGTGCCCCTCACCCGGAATGTAACCGATCACCTCGAAGCCGTTGGTTAAGCGCACCTTGGCCACCTTGCGCAATGCCGAGTTCGGCTTCTTCGGTGTGGTTGTATAGACCCGCGTGCACACTCCGCGCTTTTGCGGGCACGCTTGCATGTGGCGCGCCTTCTCGCGGTAGACCTTCTGCGTCCGCGGCTTGCGCGTGAGCTGTTGTATCGTCGGCATGCGCCGTATTCCACCTTTTCAGCGGCCCCGGGTCGCGCTTGCGCTCCCGTGCGCCAATGAACCATGGCCGAGGCGCGTTCATCAGCCGCCCTCGGCTCGCACAACCAATCGATCCTCCGCGTCCGCTCACGCGGTGCAGTGGACGTTGGCCCAGAATTTCCTCTGCTTGACGACGGCAGCGTTTAGGCGAGGGCTTGAGTTCCGGCCAAACCTATCGGATGAACCTACCGCCTGCCGTGAGAGTGCGCCGGGTTATATACGAGGGTGACTCAGTGGGTCAACACCCGGAACCGCCTACCAGAGAATAATTTTCTCCCGTTTCAGAACCCGAATTCGAGCAATCGGGGAAGCGGCCGCAGGCCGCCGTTCCCCTAGCGCCATTCGCAACCGTCAGCGCTACTCCGCCGCTGCCTCGGTCGGGCGGCGACGCCGGCGCTCTGGCGCGCGCAGGACAGCACCATCGCCCGGGCCTTCGAGCGCCCTTTGGGCATCGAATTTCGCCCTTTCCTTGGCAATCAGCTCATCGCGCCTGGTAGCCTCCTTGCGCAGACGGCGCAGCATGCCGCCTGTGCCAGCCGGTATCAGACGGCCGACGATCACGTTCTCCTTCAGGCCTTCCAGCATGTCGGTCTTGCCGTTGACGGCAGCGTCGGTGAGAACGCGGGTGGTCTCCTGGAAAGAGGCCGCCGAGATGAAGCTCTTCGTCTGCAGCGAGGCCTTGGTGATGCCGAGAAGCACCGGCTTGGCGGTCGCGGGACGCTTGCCCCCCCGCTCCAGCACGGCATTTTGCTCGTCAAACTCGATCCTGTCGAGCTGCTCGCCCTTCAGCAAGTCGGTGTCGCCCGGCTCCTCGACCTCGACCTTCTGCAGCATCTGCCGGACGATCACCTCGATGTGCTTGTCGTTGATGGTCACGCCCTGCAGCCGGTAGACGTCCTGGATCTCGTTGATCAGGTAGTTGGCGAGCTCCTCAACGCCCTTGATGGCAAGGATGTCATGCGGCGCAGGATGGCCGTCGTACACGAAGTCGCCCTTCTCGATGCGGTCGCCGTGCTGCACCGCGAGGCTCTTGCCGCGCGGGATCAGATACTCCTTCGAGTCGGCGTTCTCATCGTCCGGCTTGATGGTGATGCGCTGCTTGTTCTTGTAGTCCTTGCCGAATTCCACCGTTCCGGAAATCTCCGCGATGATTGCGTTGTCCTTTGGACGGCGCGCCTCGAACAGCTCGGCTACGCGCGGCAGGCCGCCCGTGATGTCGCCGCTCTTGGCGCCGGAGAGCGGGATGCGCGCCAGCGCGTCGCCGGCCTTCACCTTGGCGTGCGGTTCCACCGACAGGACCGCATCCACGGGCAGCAGATAGCGCGCGTCGACGCCGCGCAACACCCGCACCGGCTTGCCGCCCTTCGATTCCTTGATGACAATCGAGGGCTTCAAATCCGACCCGCGGGGGCTGGCTCGCCAGTCGACAATGACCCGGTTGGTGGTGCCTTTCATCTCGTCGGTCTGCTCCTTCACAGAGACGCCGTCGACAAGATCGGCGAAGTCCGCCACGCCGTCCACCTCGGTAAGGATCGGCCGCATGTAGGGATCCCACTGCGCCAGCCGCGTGCCGCGCTTCACCTCGTCGCCGTCATCGACGTGCATGCGAGCGCCGTAGACGATCTTGTGGGTTGCCAGCTCCTTGCTCGACTTGTCGACGATAACCAGCGTCATGTTGCGGGTCATGGCGATAAGCCTGCTCTGGCTATCCTTGCCGATGGTGCGGTTCTTGATCTTCACCGTGCCATTGAAGTTGGACTCGATGTACGACTGGTCAACCGTTTGTGCGACGCCGCCCATGTGGAAGGTGCGCATGGTGAGCTGCGTGCCGGGCTCGCCAATCGACTGCGCAGCGATGACGCCGACCGCCTCGCCGATGTTCACGGGCGTCCCACGCGCCAGGTCCCGGCCATAGCACTTGGCGCACACGCCGTTTGTGGTCTCGCAGGTCAGCACGGAACGGATGCGCACCTCCTGGATCTGCGCCGCCTCGATGGTTTCGGCCTCCACCTCGCCGATCAGTTCGCCCGACTTGATGATCACCTTCTTGGTTGCGGGATCCTTCACATCTTCCGCCGCTGTGCGGCCGAGAATGCGGTGCGCGAGCGAGACGATGATCTGTCCCGCATCGACCACGGCCTGGACATTGATGCCGCCGTCTGTGCCGCAATCGGGCACGTTGATGATGCAGTCTTGCGCCACGTCCACCAGGCGACGGGTGAGATAGCCGGAGTTCGCCGTCTTGAGCGCAGTGTCGGCGAGCCCCTTGCGCGCGCCGTGCGTCGAGTTGAAATACTCGAGCACGGTCAGCCCCTCCTTGAAGTTGGAGATGATGGGCGTCTCGATGATCTCGCCGGAAGGCTTGGTCATGAGGCCGCGCATGCCGGCGAGCTGGCGCATCTGCTTCTCCGACCCGCGCGCGCCGGAGTGCGCCATCATGTATACGGAGTTGACCTGCTTGGTCCGGCCACTTTGGGACGCCGAGATGCGATCCATCATCTCTTTGGCAATTTGGTCGGTGCATCTCGACCAGGCGTCGACCACCTTGTTGTACTTCTCGAGTTGCGTGATGAAGCCGTCGTTGTACTGCTGCTCGTACTCGCGCACGAGTTCATTGGTCTGCTCGAGAATCCTGGGTTTGGTCTCCGGAATCAGCATGTCGTCCTTGCCGAACGAGATGCCGGCCTTGAAGGCGTGATAGAAGCCCAGCCCCATGATGCGGTCGCAGAAGATCACCGTCTCCTTCTGCCCGCAATCGCGGTAGACCGCGTCGATCATGCCGGAAATGGCCTTCTTGGTCAGCAACTGGTTGACGAGCGCGAACTTCACGCCCGCCTTTCTCGGCAGCACCTCGCCGAGCAAGAGCCGGCCGGGCGTGGTGTCGTGCAGCTCGACCACCTCGTCGCCTTTGTCGTCGACCCCACGGAAGCGGCCTTTCACCTTGGCATGCAGGCTCACCTGCCCGCTCGCGAGCGCGTGCTCCACCTCGGCGTTGGAGCCAAACACCCTGCCTTCGCCGGGCTCCTTCTCGCGCATCATCGACAGGTAGTAGAGGCCGAGCACGATGTCCTGGCTCGGGACGATGATGGGAGAGCCGTTGGCCGGGTGCAGGATGTTGTTGGTCGACATCATCAGCACCCGGGCCTCGATCTGCGCCTCCAGCGACAGGGGCACGTGCACGGCCATCTGGTCGCCGTCGAAGTCGGCATTGAAGGCCGCGCAGACAAGCGGGTGCAACTGGATCGCCTTGCCCTCGATCAGGATCGGCTCGAACGCCTGGATGCCGAGGCGGTGCAGCGTCGGGGCGCGATTGAGCAGGACGGGGTGCTCGCGAATGACCTCGTCGAGTACGTCCCAGACCTCTCCCTTCTCCTTCTCGACGAGCTTCTTGGCCTGCTTGACGGTCGCAGCCTGGCCCATGGCCTGGAGCCGGGCGTAGATGAACGGCTTGAACAGCTCGAGCGCCATCTTCTTGGGCAGCCCGCACTGGTGCAGCTTCAGCTCGGGGCCGACGACGATCACCGAGCGGCCGGAATAGTCGACGCGCTTGCCAAGCAGATTCTGGCGGAAGCGGCCCTGCTTGCCCTTGAGCATGTCGGCCAGCGACTTGAGCGGTCGCTTGTTGGCACCCGTGATGACGCGGCCGCGCCGGCCGTTGTCGAACAGCGCGTCGACCGACTCCTGCAGCATCCGCTTCTCGTTGCGAATGATGATGTCGGGCGCGCGCAGCTCCATCAGCCGCTTGAGCCGATTGTTTCGATTGATGACGCGGCGGTAGAGGTCATTGAGGTCGGACGTGGCGAAGCGGCCGCCATCGAGCGGCACCAGCGGCCGCAGCTCCGGCGGAATGACGGGCACGACGGTCAGGATCATCCATTCCGGGCGGTTGCCGGAATCTATAAAGGCCTCGATGACCTTGAGGCGCTTGGCGAGCTTCTTGGGCTTGAGCTCGGTGGTGGCCTCGGCGATCTCCTGGCGCAGCTGGTCGCGGATCTTGCGCAACTCCATGCCGGTGAGCAGCTCGCGGATGGCCTCCGCGCCTATGCCCGCCGTGAACGCGTCCTGCCCGTACTGTTCGACCGCTTGATTGTAGGCCTCCTCGGTCAGCAACTGCCTCTCGTTCAGCGTCGTCGTGCCCCGCTCCGTGACGATGTAGTTCTCGAAATAGAGAACGCGCTCCAGATCCTTGAGCGTCATATCGAGCAGGAGGCCAATGCGGGACGGCAGCGACTTCAGGAACCAGATGTGGGCAACCGGTGCTGCCAACTGGATGTGGCCCATCCGCTCGCGGCGCACCTTGGCGAGCGTCACCTCAACGCCGCACTTCTCGCAGATCAGCCCCTTGTACTTCATGCGCTTGTATTTGCCGCAAAGGCACTCGTAGTCCTTGATCGGCCCAAAGATGCGCGCGCAGAACAGCCCGTCGCGCTCGGGCTTGAACGTGCGGTAATTGATGGTCTCCGGCTTCTTGATCTCGCCGAACGACCAGGAGGCGATGTCCTCAGGACTTGCTATCGAAATGCGAATCTGATCGAAGGCCGGAGCCTGCACCTGCTGCTTAAAGAGGTTGGTAATCTCGTTCATCGGCTCTCTCTCTCCTGGCGGGACGACCCTTTCCCACGCCAAAGTCGTTCGCGATACATCCTGCGCGTTCGCCCCGCTTTCGGGGCGGCATATAGCTATTCGGCCGCTGCCTGCGGCAGCGCCGGCCGCTCGTCGGCCGCAGTGCCCGGCTGCTCTTGCGCCGCCGCCTCGGAGTTGACCAATTCGACATTGAGGCCCAGCGCGCGCATCTCTTTCACCAGCACGTTGAAGCTCTCCGGAATGCCAGCCTCGAAGGCGTCATCGCCGCGCACAATGGCCTCGTAGACCTTGGTGCGGCCAGCAACGTCGTCAGACTTGACAGTGAGCATCTCCTGCAGCGTGTAGGCGGCGCCGTAGGCTTCCAGGGCCCACACTTCCATCTCGCCGAAGCGCTGGCCGCCGAACTGTGCCTTGCCGCCCAAGGGCTGCTGGGTAACCAGGCTGTACGGCCCGATCGAGCGGGCGTGAATCTTGTCGTCGACGAGATGATGCAGCTTGAGGAGGTACTTGTAGCCAACCGTTACATCCCGATCGAACGGCTCACCCGTGCGTCCATCGAAAAGCGTCACTTGGCCCGTGGTGTCGAACCCGGCCTTCTTGAGCAGCTCGACGATATCGGGCTCGCGCGCGCCGTCGAACACCGGCGTTGCCACCGGCACGCCGTCCTTGATGCGCTCCGCCAGCATCACCAATTCGCCGTCCTTGAACTTCGCTACCCCATCGTCAGCGCCGTAGATGTCTGTTACGGCATCACGGAGCGCCTTGACCTGGCCGCTCTCCCGGAAGGCGTGCAGCGCGTCGTCGATGATGCGTCCAAGACCCCGACAGGCCCAACCCAGATGGGTTTCAAGAATCTGTCCCACATTCATGCGGCTCGGCACACCCAGCGGATTGAGCACGACGTCGACGTGCGTGCCGTCCTCCAGGTAGGGCATGTCCTCGATCGGCACGATCATCGACACGACGCCCTTGTTGCCGTGGCGGCCGGCCATCTTGTCGCCGGGCTGGATCTTGCGCTTCACGGCGACGAAGACCTTGACCATCTTCATTACGCCGGGCGGTAGCTCGTCGCCGCGCTGCAACTTGTCCACCTTGTCGACAAAGCGGCGCTCCAGGCTCTTCTTGGCTTCTTCGTACTGCTTGCCGATGGCCTCGACTTCGGCCATCGCGCCTTCGTCGGTGAGCCCGATCTCCCACCACTGGCTGCGGGGAACGTCGGCCAGGATCTCTTCGGAGATGGTGGTTCCCTTGCGGGCGTTCTTGGGGCCCTTGGCCGCCTCCTTGCCGAGCAGTGCGATCTTGAGGCGGGCGTAGACATTGCGGTCGAGGATCTGCAACTCGTCGTCGCGGTCCTTGGCGAGGCGCTCGATCTCCTCGCGCTCGATCGCCATGGCGCGCTCGTCCTTCTCCACCCCATGCCGGTTGAAGACGCGCACCTCGACGACCGTGCCGTTGACGCCGGGCGGCAAGCGCAGCGAGGTATCGCGCACGTCGGAGGCCTTCTCGCCGAAGATGGCGCGCAGCAGCTTCTCCTCCGGCGTCATCGGGCTCTCGCCCTTGGGCGTGATCTTGCCCACCAGGATGTCGCCCGGATTGGTTTCGGCGCCGATGTAGACGATGC
>Ga0247727_10007667_pt1 | contig 20409 bp, 18 predicted proteins | sample WisWelCaveWW1625_FD_202498 | JGI IMG/M metagenome (GOLD analysis project Ga0247727, IMG submission 202498) | Biofilm microbial communities from Wishing Well Cave, Virginia, United States - WW16-25 | ecosystem: Environmental > Aquatic > Deep subsurface > Groundwater > Cave microbial mat | place... | reverse complement strand
CCCCCTTTATACTTTAGGATCTCAATTACTTTACCAGCAAAATCATCAGAGCTGTCTGTGAAAGGGTTAGTAAAAATATATTTATTGTAGTCGGATAAAATAGCGTAGTCCGCATCTTCCCTGTTTTTTTCTAAATGTTTAATTATACTTTTTTTTGCGCCCAACAACTCATTCCCCCATATTTCAAGTTGTTTTTCATCAGCATCTTTTATGATTTTTGACGGCTCATTATCATCTAACCTCATAATATAGTGCTCATCTTCTATCTCATAAATTCTCTGCTTTATTATCGTAGGTATAGTTGTTCTTTTACCTCTCCAATCTATTCCTATTTCTTGACACAAATTTATTAGTTTCTTTCCATGGAAATCTTTTCCAATAATTCCATACAAGGAACAATTTGCTCCCAAAGAAACAATATTCCTTGCAACATTACCTGCGCCCCCAAGAATATACTCATGTTTTGTAGCAGTAATCAAAGGAGTAGCCGATTTCTCTGGATTTTCTCTAGAAGTACCAAATGTAAATTTATCTAGGAAAGTATCCCCTATAACTAGAATATTTTTCCTTTCAAATTTATCAATTGCTCTCAGAAGAACACTCCTCAAATTTTTCATCCAGAATCAGTATAAATCTATTCTTATAAAGATTATTAAGGAAGAATATAGATTTTGTAAAGCTTTTTATATGAATAATTTATCTTAACTTCATGTGGGTGTGCCAGAGTGGTCAAATGGGATGCGCTCAAGACGCATTAGCTTAGTGCTTACCTAGGTTCGAATCCTAGCACCCACATAAGAACTTTTAGAAAGTTCTTAGATTCAAACAAGACTTCCCCATTAGCCCGGGTAGCTCAGCCTGGATAGAGCGAAAGGTTCCTAACCTTTAGGTCGCAGGTTCAAATCCTGTCTCGGGCATTAAACTCTGAAAGGGTTACAACCATTTAATAAGTTTGGAAACCCTTAATTTAATGCCTTTTAGGAATAGAGAATACCGTCTAATATATCGCAGAAAATGGTACGCACAGAATAAAAAGTCAGAAATAGCACATGTCACAAGAAGAAAAAAACAGATAAAAAAATGGTTTTCTGATTATAAATCTACTTTATCTTGTTCAAAATGTGGAGAAAACCACCCCGCTACTTTAGAATTTCATCATTCTAAAGGTTTCAAAAAAGATAGAGCCATTTCTGAAATGGTAGTTGATGGAATATCTATAAATCGAATAATGTTGGAAATTAAAAAATGTGAAGTTCTTTGTTCAAATTGCCATAAAAAAATTCATTATAAAGAGAGTACTAATAAACTTTAAAAGCACAATAACTTTTTCACTAATAACATGCGCTGGTGGTTTAACGGTAGAATCTCTGCCTTCCATGAATATTTTTTGAAGAAAGCAGATGATCCGGGTTCGACTCCCGGCCGGCGCATAGAAAACTTATGGAAGAACAAAAAGAAAATCAGCAAAAAACTGAAGAGCAAAAAAAGAATCTCGGTTTTAATTATGATAAATATTACAAGCTGCTTCTTTTGATACCAATCATTATTCTGCTTCTTTCTCTGATTTACCTGGGGATTTTTTATTCAAAAAACAAAGATTTTCTATACAAAGATGTTTCCTTGTCAGGCGGAACCTCTATAACTATCAACGGGGAAATAGACCAGAGCCAACTTGAACCTATAAGAGAAAAATTTCCAGATGTCTCTTTTACAAAGTTAGAGGATGTTGCTTCCAGAAAAGAGATAGCTCTTATAGTGGAAAGTGCAGCTCCTCCTGAAGAATTAAAGCCAGAAATAGAGGCCCTCTTGGGTTATAAGTTGAATGAAGAAAATTCAAGCACAGAGTTTACAGGAGCTGCCTTAAGCCAGAATTTTTACAGGCAGCTTGTTACGGCATTGATTATTTCCTTCATTTTGATGTCTGTTGTTATCTTTATTCTTTTCAGGACTTTTGTTCCGAGCGTTGCAGTCATCTTTGCTGTGTTTGCAGATGTTATGATCCCCCTGGCTCTTGTTGATATCCTCGGAATAAAAATCTCTGCAGCCGGAATAGCAGCTTTCCTGATGCTTATAGGATATTCTGTTGATACAGACATACTCCTGACTTCCCGAGTTCTTAAGTCAAAAGAAGGAAATGTGAATCAGAGGATTTTTAGAGCATTCAAAACAGGTATTTTTATGACTTTAACAGCATTGGCTGCAGTTCTTCCTGCATTTTTTATAGTTACAGGGTTGCCGGATTCTTTCAGGCAGATATTCCTAATACTTTCAATAGGATTGTGTGCGGACATTCTCAATACATGGCTGACAAACGCCAGCATAATTAAATGGTATTGTGAAAAGAAAGGAATACAATAAATGAAACTCGGATTAAGAATCTGGATACTGATCGTTGTGCTTTTCTTAGCCTTGCTAGCCATAGCTCCATGGAAATCTTTTGATAACGGGATTTTAATAAAGAGCGTTGAAGTAAACTCTTCCACCTTTGAGCAAGGGTTAAGACAGGGACAGACAATAAATTCGATTGACGGCCAAAAGATAGAAACAATCCAGGATTTTTCCCAAATAATTGGCGAGAAGAATTTTTCTAATGGAAGCATAAAGACGATAATCTCAACAGATCAGGGAGAATTCATTCTTTTTTCTGATGCTGTGCCGGAAATTACAGTTTCTCAGCTGCCAAAATCAAATTTAAAAACAGGCCTTGATCTCTCAGGAGGATCAAGAGCAATAGTCAAGGCAAAAGATAAAGACCTTTCCTCATCCGAGATAAATGACCTTATAAATGTTGTAAGCAACAGGCTTAATGTTTACGGGATTTCTGACGTTCAAATTTCCTCTGTGACTGACCTTGCAGGAAACAACTTCATGCTTGTTGAAATTGCAGGAGCAACTCCAAAAGATCTTAGGGATTTAATCTCGCAGCAGGGAAAGTTTGAGGCAAAAATTGGAAATAATACTGCATTTATAGGAGGGGAAAAAGACATCACATCAGTTTCAAGGTCAGGGCAGGAGGCATTGATAGAAAATTGCCAGCAGGCAGTAGAGGGCTATGTCTGCAATTTCAGATTCACGATATATCTTAGCGAAGATGCCGCAAGAAGGCATGCTGAAATTACAAAAAATCTTGCAGTAAATTCAACTGCTCAAGGCAGATATTTGAATGAAACCCTTGACCTTTATCTGGATGACAAATTGGTCGATAGCTTACTCATAGGAGAAAGCCTCAAAGGAAGAGTCACTACACAGATTTCTATTTCAGGGCCAGGAAGCGGAGCAACACAGGAAGAAGCTTTCAAAAATGCAGAGGAAAGTATGAATCAATTGCAGACGATACTGATTACAGGAAGCCTCCCCTATCAGCTTGAGATAGTAAAGCTGGATACAATCTCTCCAAACTTAGGAAGAGAGTTCACCAGAAACATTATTCTCCTGGGTTTGATAGTATTCCTGATAATTTCAGTAATCCTCTTTTTCAAATACAGAAAGATAAAGATTACCCTTTCTGTAATAATGACAATGTTCTCAGAGGCTTTTATCACTCTCGGAATTGCCGCTGTAATAGGTTGGAATCTTGATGCGCCCTCAATTGCAGGCATAATTGCAGGAATGGGAACAGGAGTGAATGACCAGATAGTCATAATAGATGAGTCTGTCTCAAACAGGCATCTGAGCATTAAGGAGAGGGTTAAGAGAGCCTTATTCATAATTTTTGGAGCTTTCTTCACAATAATCGCAGCAATGTTTCCTCTTTTTTGGGCAGGAGCAGGAATGCTGAAAGGATTTGCTTTAACAACAATTATTGGTGTAACTGTAGGAATCTTGATAACAAGGCCGGCATTCGCGAATATCATCAGAAAGATGGAAGAATAAAATGAGAAAGAAATTTTTAACATATAAACAATTCAAATCGATATACACAAGAGTTCCTCGCTTATGTGTAGATTTGGTGATTGTTAAGAGGAAAAAGGTACTTTTAACCAAAAGATCTATCCCTCCTTTTAAAGGTATGTGGCATTTTCCTGGTGGAAGTGTATTATATAGAGAAAAAATAACAGAAGCAATTAAGAGAATTGCAAAAACAGAACTTGGCATTAAAATTGCCCCTCAAAAATTTTTAGGTTATATGGAGATAGAGACTATGAAAGATGGATATAAACATAGCGTTTCACTTGCATTTAAATGTAAAATAATCGGCAATAAGCAACCTAGACCAATACAGCAGGCTAGTGAAATAAATTTTTTTGTTAAATTACCAAAAAAAATCATAAGGGAACATGTAATATTTCTCAATAAAAATTGGAAGAAGATTTTCGAATAAATATAGAGTGTGATATCATAATCTTTAAAAGAAGTTCTCTCCATTTCTCGACATGGTGAATTTTTTAGTTACAGGTGGTGCCGGGTTTATAGGAAGCAACTTCATTAGTTATCTCTTAACTGAACAGGATGAGAAAGAGATAAGAGTTGTTAATGTTGATAAATTGACTTATGCAGGAAGAGGAAAAAATATTGAATATATGGGGCATGGCAAAAATCCAAGATATACTTTTATTAAAGGAGATATCTGTGATTCAACACTTATTAAGAAAGTTATAGGAGAATATAATCCAAATTTTATTTTTAACTTTGCTGCAGAGAGCCATGTTGATAGAAGCATACATGGGGGTACGCCTTTCATTAAATCTAATATTGAAGGAACAGTAAATCTTTTAGAAGCATCAACAAATTTTGGTCTTGAAAGATTTGTCCAGATATCCACTGATGAAGTTTATGGTAGCATAGGTGAAGGAAGTTTTTCTGAAGAATCTTTATTAAACCCATCAAGTCCGTATGCAGCAAGTAAAGCTGCAGCTGAACACATGGCCCTGGCTTATTTTAAGACACACCAGGTTCCGGTAATGATAACGAGAAGCGCAAATAATTATGGTCCTTTTCAGTTTCCAGAGAAACTACTGCCATTATTCATAACCAATCTTATTCAGGGAAAAAAAGTTCCTTTAATGTGGAGTGAAGAGAATCCAGGATTAAATGTTCGTGATTGGTTGCATGTATCTGATAATTGCCGAGCAATATTGCATCTAACCCAATACGGGCAGGTTGGAGAAGTTTATAATATTCCTGGAGGAAATGAAAGAACAAATATTGAGGTAACAAATAGGATATTAGATATTTTTGGATTAGGAGAAGAAATGATAGATCACATACCACATAGAAAAGGACACGATTTCAGGTACTCAATATTAGGGGATAAGTTAAAAAAGACAGGATTTCAATATCAACACGGCGATTTAAGAAGTGGAATAAGAGAACTCATAGAATGGTATAAACAAAATGGTGCTTGGTGGTGTCCTTTAAAAAAATGAAGGGGGTAATATTAGCAGGAGGGGAAGGAAAAAGACTATATCCTTTAACACAAGTCACAAACAAACATCTTGTCCCTGTTGGAAATCTACCAATGATAGAATATCCACTATACACTCTTAAGCAGTTAGGAACAGATGGGATTAGTATAGTTACTGGGGGAGAATATTTTTCATCCATTTCACAATATTTAATAGCAGTACATCCAGATCTTGTTTTTTCATATCACCCTCAACCGAAAGCAGGAGGAATCGCACAGGCTTTATCTTTAGTAAAACCATCTATAAATGGAAAAAAAATGGCAGTCGTCTTGGGAGATAATGTTTTTGAAGAAGATTTTTCTCAAGCGTCCATTAAATTTGAAGAATCTGGTTTAGGTGCAATGCTTTTTCTTAAACATGTCAATGATCCACAAAGATTTGGAGTTGCTGAATTAAAAGGAAATTTGATAGTTGGGATTGAAGAAAAACCAATAAAACCAAAGTCAGATCTTGCAGTAACTGGATTGTATTTCTATGATGAAACTGTTTTTGATAAAATAAGAACTCTTCATCAATCGGCAAGAGGAGAATATGAGATAACAGATGTGAATAATATTTATGTCAAAGAAGGAAGACTCGGTTACCATATTGTAGAAGGCTTCTGGAATGATGCAGGAACTGTAAAAAGCAGAGCTATATCTGAAGATTTTGTTAGAAAAGGATTAGAGAAAAGAATTCTTTCCTCTCTAGCAATAAATCCAGAAGTTGCCCAAAGAATTAAAACGTCTTTTGGGTAAGATTTATAAAAATAATAAAATACTTGATATTTTAAGAAAAGTTGAGAGCGACTAAAATTTTTGGTGAAATATTTGACTAAAAAACATTGCCTATTCCGTCAAGCTTTTTTTTCATTTCTGTCAATAGCTTTATCCATTCAATATTATTAAAGGAAGGATTATCTAAATTTTCTCCATAGACCCCTTCTTTTATTTTCATAGCAATATCTCTTATAGACTCTTCAACGCCTCTTTTATATTTAAATCCTAAAACTTCTCCAAGCTTTTCACCAGAAATTCTATAACTTCTGTCTACCCTGTCATCCTGATAGTCTATATCTATATCCACATTTACAATCCCTTTTAACGCCCATTTGGTTCTGTGTGCAATATCCCACACTTGGTAATTATCTTGGACAACATTAAATATTTCCCCTTTAACTTTTTCTTCTGGGGCTTTCAGGCATTCTATATGTGCCCTTGCAACATCTTTTATATCAACTAAAGGTCTCCACTGGGTCCCCCCGCAAAAAACCTTTAATCTTCCTGTTTTAAATGCCTCTTTAGCAAAAGTATTCACAACTAGGTCAAATCTCATTCTTGGGCTATGCCCATAAATAGTTCCCTGCCTTAGGATTACAGGAGAAAAATCCGGATTATTCTCCATAACTTTTAACAATTCTCTCTCCCCTTCATATTTAGAAATAGAGTATGGTGCCTTTGGTTCCACCCCTGATTTTTCTGTTTGCAATTCATTAGACCCTCTTAATCCTTTGTCATATATCGAAGCACTTGAAGCATAAGTAAATCTTTTAATCCCTGATTTTGAAGCCTCTTCTGCTAATTTTCTTGTTCCACTGGTATTAATCTGGTTGTTCGCTTCTGGATTATAGAAGGCCATTGGATCATTAGAAAAACCAGCTAGATGGATTATATAGGAAACTTTATCTAAAATTTCTGGTTTGAAATCCCTTATATCTCCTTGCACCATTTCTATCCTATTTTCCAATCCAGTCAAAGATTCTTTCCCAAAAATAAATTTGTCAAAAACTCTTACATCATATCCTTCTTGAATTAAATCTTTGACTAAGACAGAACCAATATACCCTGCTCCACCTGTGACTAAAACCTTTGACATTTTTATTTAAAGCAATTTAAATTTATTTGATTCTGGTTTTTTTAACCATTCCTCCAATGTTTGGGCATTTTTATCTTTTTCTGATAAAATAGGGTTTGTTATAGGCCATTTAATCCCTATTTTATGGTCATTCCACAAAATTCCTGATTCTGCCTGAGAATTGTATGTCCCAGTGCATTTATACTGAATCTCTGAATAATCTGAAAGAACACAAAATCCTCTTGCAAATCCGGCAGGAGCCCAAAACTGAATTTTATTTTCTCTAGAAGCTTCAATCCCGTACCATCCTCCTAAAGTAGGAGAATTTTTTCTTATATCAACAGCCACTAAATACGCGTCACCTTGTGTAACTCTCACTAGTTTCCCCATAGGAGGAGCCCATTGAAAATGTAATCCTCTTAAAACTCCTCTTTCAGAGCCAGAATGGTTGTCCTGAATAAATTCATAAGGAATTCCTAATTCTTCAAATTTATCTTTTCTATAAACTTCTGAAAAAAATCCTCTTTTATCTCCAAATAAAGGTGTTTTTAGTATGATAATTCCATTCATAGTTTTTTCTAAAATTTCAAATTCCATTTTTTTTTCTATACTTTAGATATTCTTCAAGGCCTTTTGACCACGGCCTTAAATTTATTCCCAATTTACTAGCCTTTTTTGTATTTAAAGAAGTATTTAATGGTCTCCTGGCTTTGCAATCAAATAATATTGCCGCTTCCTCTGTTGTTACTGGAACAGTTTCAGCATCTATATTCTCTAATCTAAAAATCTCTCTTGCAAAATCAAGCCATGAACACGAACCTTGGTTTGTTAAATGATAAGTTCCATAACGTTCTGTCTCAATTAAGGAAGTTATACCCTCTGCTAAATCCTTGGTGAAAGTCGGATTTGTAATCTGGTCATTAACAACCTTGACAAGTTTCTTTTCTTTTCCTGATTTTAATATAGTTTCCACAAAATTAGTTCCTTTAACACTACTTTTAGATAACCCATAAAGTGCCTGTGTTCTTATAATAAAATAATTTTCTCCCCCTAAAGTATCTTTTATTAAATTCTCCCCTTCTAATTTTGATTTGCCATATGCATTAACGGGATTTGGAATATCTTCTTCACTATAGGGCCTCCCTAGGTTTCCATCAAAAACATAATCGGTACTTATATGTACTAAAGTTGAGCCATACATTCTTGATGATTTTGCAAGATTTTTTGCTCCAAACGCATTTACTTCAAAAGCCCTTTCTGGGTGCTCTTCACATAAATCCACTTTGTGAAAAGCTGCAGTATTAATTACAATATTAGGATGACAATCTTTAAAAAATTCCTTAACCTGTTCTTGATTAGAAACATCTAAGTAAGTTCCTTCAAGATTAGATGGTGAATGATAAACAGGAATTATTTTTATATCTTCTCCTCTTTTTAGATATGATACTAAATCTGTTCCTAGTTGCCCATTGGCTCCTATCACCGCTATTCTAAAATCTGATAACATATCTCTCTGTAAAAGAATTAGTTTTTAAATAAATCTATAATAAAGTATACAATTACGTGAAATCTTAAATACATTGCATACAATAAAAATTTAACATGTGTCTTTCTTCCATACCTTTTAAAAATCAAAATATCCTTGGGCACCCATGAATAAAGAATTAGTTTCAAAACAGAATCTTTCCAAAATTGCATTAAAGAGCTCCATGTATCATTTGCTAACTTTATTTATCCTAAAATTTGGTGGCTTGATTTTTACTATAATAATAGCAAGAATGCTTCTGCCTGAGTTATTTGGAATCTATGCTCTTGCACTTTCAATTGTAACTATTGCCATGGTTTTTACAGATTTAGGCATTGATATCACTTTCTTAAGATACCTTTCAGATTCCATCGGAAAAAAAAGAAACGCAAAGTCTAAAAGTTATTTTCTTTATTTAATAAAATTTAAATCCTTTTTGATATTTTTTGTTATAGTATCTTTGATTCTTTTCTCTAAATTTATATCTTACAATATTTACCAGAAACCTTTATTGTTTTATCCTCTGATTTTTTCATGCCTTTTTATTATTTCAGAGTCTTTTAGAGGCTTTATGGGACAGGTTTTTACAGCCAAGAAGGATTTTAAAACACCAGTTTTTTTTCATGCTTTTTTTCAGATATCAAAAATAGTTCTTTCCATCCTTGCAATCCTGTTTCTTACTGAATCCCTTAAGGTTCAGGGAATTTTTATAGCATTTTTCTTCTCAAGCCTTTTTACTTTAGCCTTAACATTTTTCATTTTGCTGAAAAAAGACAGGCATATCCTTTTTGGCAAAACAGAAAAAATTAATAAATCAAAAATAAATTATTACTGGAAATTTATGATTTTAACAAGTATTTCTGTTGTATTTTTTGGTTCAATTGATATGCTGATGCTTGGAAGATTCGTAGATGCAGAATATCTGGGTTATTACCGGGCTGCAATAAGTTTGGTCATTACTCTTGCAACATTGTTTTCTTTATCAGGTGTGTTCCTTCCAATTTTTACACAAATACATGGAAAAAGGTTTAGCAGAGGATTTCATAAAATTTTTAGATACATGTTAATTCTATTTCTTCCCGCAACAATAGGATCTTTATTCATAGCAGATTACCTAATCAAAGTAACTTATGGAAATGAGTATCTTCTTGGAATAACTTCTTTTTATTTATTAACCCCTCTGATAATTACGACCCCTTTAATTGAGCTCTACTCATTAATTTTTCAATCAAAAGAAAAACCAAAAATAGTTAGCAATGCAGTTTTTATATCTCTCCTTGTTAACATAATTCTTAATTCTTTTATAATTTTTTTATTTTTAGGCAACTCTTTGTTAATGATGGCTGGAGTAGGTTTGGCAACTTCTCTGAGTAGAATCATTCTTCTTGGGATTCTGATTGTTTATGCAAAAAATAAATTTAATCTTGGTATAAGGGATTTTAGATTAAAGAGCCCTATCTTTGCAACATTTGTCATGACTTTATTCCTTATTGCATTTAATAGCATTTTGGATATGAATTCCTTTTTGGTGATGATGGAAATAATCTTAGGGGCAGGAGTCTACTTTATGGTTTTATTCTTGGCTGGAGGACTCGTTAAAGAAGACTGGGAATTAATCAAGTCTTTATTAAAAAGGTAATCTAATTATAAACAATCTTATTTAAATATGCATGTTATAATAAATCATTCAAATGAATTTTGCTATTATAGGGGACTTCATTAATTTTGTACCCTTTTTTATTTAAGATATCAAGAGCACTGTTATAAAATTCTAGACCTTTAATATGATAAAAAGCGCTAAGAATTGTTCCCAAAGATTCATCAACTATTGAAAAACCTTTAGTCTGAGGATTTGAATTTGGTTTTTTTCCATTTATGTCTGCCTTAAAATTTCCGTTTCCTATAGAATCTAAAACGTCTAAGAAATCATTTGTTTTATAAATCAGCCTGTGCCCTATCTCTTCACTCGTTGTTACTTGTTGACTTTCCATAGGTAAATGAGTATAACCATTAAACTGAGTTTCTAGACCAACTTCAAACCCCTTTGAAAATCCCACGTAAAACATATCTTTTATTTGCTCTTGAGTAATTTTTTTAAATACTCTAAGAAGATGAAATTTTGGGAACCCTATCATATCAAACATGCCTTTTACAAGACCGGGATACCTAGTTTCTGCTTGACATAAATACATTTCAGCATTCTTACTTGCAGAAGGAAAATCATAGAAACCAACTCCATGCTGGGTGACAGTTCCCTGCCTTTGTTCCAAAATAACAGTATCATCTGCAAATATTGGAAGAATTTCAGTACTTGATCCCTGAATGACATTATTACCATCAGTTTCACCACTTTCAATAGCTAATTTCACCATTCCAAGCATTTTATGATATTTGGTCACTGCGCAATGTACTATCATATTGCCATTAGAGAATTCAACATCAACAGCAGATGGGATGACAGAATTTATCCATCCCTTATTTTCATTATCCCATCTTTCTTGGGCATATTTTTCAAGATTATCAGAAAGTTTTAACTCTCCTCTATCATGAACGGCCTTAACGTGATTGCTGTCTAATGGTCTTTCAGCTGTATAGACATAAACTTCTTTCCTTGGAAATTTTTTTCTGACCACGTTTTTTTATGTTTAACCAGCCTTTTAAGATTTATGAATTTTAATTGTACAGAGAATAACAAATTCTATAAAATGTTTAGATACCCTAAGGGCATATTATGCTTATTAAAATAGCAAGAAAAAATAATTATTCTTTTTTCCATATATCCCCAAAAGCATAAGCGTCTTTGGTTTCTTCTGGTTCCTTCGGATTATAAGGAGAGGCTATTGCATACAATATTATCGCCCCCTCATTGTTAAGAGGCATATAACCATGCCAGATGCCTGGAGGAGTTTTTAACATAACGTTATTGCTTTCCCCTATTATGTATTTTTCAATTATTGGTGGCCCACTTTCTATTTCTTTAACTGCAATGTACAATATGTTTCCTTTGATGCATGTCGTGTATTCAACGTCTTTTTTTTGTTTATGGAGGCCTTTTTTAACTCCTGGGTTTGCAAAGGATATTAGATTCTGCCCAAATTTACCTTCAAAAATATCATCATCAGATCTTAGAGTTTCAAACAGATATCCTTCATCTTTCTTGTGAAAGACTTTCAGTGGCTTTAGGTCTATTATAAATGGGTTAAGAATTTTTGGCTCCGGGATATGGACGATAAATTTACCCCCTCTCTCTAAAAAAGATTTCTCTTTTTCCATTATCTCTTTCGCATGATTCCATGCAAACAAGACGGCATAATCTGCTTCGTTATCATTTCTGAATTTTTCCGGAGAAACTATTGGAATGTGTTTTCCAGGACTGTAAAGACCCTGCTTAAAAGGTGTAGAATCTACTATATAGTCTATTAGTGATTTGTCAAGATTACAGTAATTCTGGACTATGGTCCCTTTTAATGAAGCAGCATATCCTACAATCTTCTTCCCCCGTGATTTTAAAGTTTTAATAAGATTTACATATGCCTTTGTATTCTCATCTATTTTTTTGGCAAACAGTTTGTATGGCTCAAGAGTCTCAATTTTTGCTTCTTTCTCTTTTTTTAAATATTCCTTTAATCTTTTTGTTTTTTCATAAACCCCCTTTTTGCTTATGTACATACGCATGGAACCTCCGTGGACTTCTATTTTCTCACTGTCGAAAATTTCCAGGTTATACATGTTGCAAATGTTTCCAAAAGAAGTCAATGAAAATAATTTATCAAATATTTGATCATAAGAAAGATTCTCTAACACAGATAGTAGATAGGGATCCTCTGTTACAAATATTCCTTTATCATCTAAAAGAGCTGCTACTCCACCAATAAAATCATGCAAGTCTATTATATCCATTGTTACATTTGTGGAAGTGATTACCCTAAATTTTCCCTCAGAATTTGCAATCTTCTGCGCTAAATTTTTTGTAAAGAATTCTTTTATAGTTTTTACCCCCCTTTTTATTGATTTTTCTGCTACATTGTTTGAAGGTTCAATTCCCAAAGCAAAATCTTTTTGTGCATATCCACTCAAGAGCGTTCCGTCATTGCTCCCAATATCCATGGCCTTTTTATTGTCTGTCAAGAATTTTTTTTCTAATTGCCTTGCCAAATCTTTAAAATGAGTCTCCATAACTTTTGATGTTGAAGTAGTGAAGGCGTAGCTCACCTTTCCTTGTTCATCAGGAACCAGATATTTTTCAGGAGGTACGGGATCTAATACTTGGACCATCTTACAGTTTTCACAGAAACCAACATCCATATTATAAAAAAATTCATCTTTTTGCAAATCTTCTTTTTTTAAGAATGCACTTGAAATGGGCATTTTCCCAAATGATAAAAAGCCAATTAAAGTCGGCTTGTTGCATATCCTGCAGATTTTATTTTCCATAGAATTTCAAATCTAAGTACAGATTTAAATATATTGCTGTTTTATTTCATAATGTTTATATAGGTCTGTATTTGTAGGACTCTTGTAAATGCCAAAAGAAATAGGTTTTTTAAATTCTGAATTAACATTAGATAATCAATTCCAAAGTATGGCAGATTTTCTTAATTGGTTTGAATCCAGAAAAAAAGCTAACAAGTTTGTTGTTGAAAAAATACCTTTAAGCAAGATGGACAAATGGTTTTTTGACCATAAAACTAAAAATATTATGCATGAATCAGGAAAATTCTTTAAAATTAAGGGAATTAAAGTTTTAACAAATGATAAGGCCTGGGAACAACCAATAATTGATCAGCCAGAAATAGGGGTGCTCGGGATTATCACAAAGCAGTTTAATGGAATAAGATACTTTTTAATGCAGGCTAAAATGGAGCCTGGGAATATCAATTTTATTCAGCTAGCTCCCACAATTCAGGCAACAAAAAGCAATTATACCCAAGCCCACAAAGGGGATGCTCCCAAATATCTTGAATACTTTGTTGACAAGTCAAAATATAAAATTTTGGTTGATTGTTTACAAACAGAGAATGGGGGTAGATTTTTTAGAAAAAGAAATAGAAATATTATTATTGAGGTCGAGGATGATATTCCAGCGCATGAGGACTTTAAATGGTTGACATTAGGCGAAATAAAAAGGCTTATACAAAAAGATAATTTTGTGAATATGGATGCCAGATCTGTTATATCTTGTATAAATTTTTCCGATCAAGATGTTGATGATGAATTTATTAATAAAATAGAAAGGGGATTTAAAAGAGATGTCTTCATCTCGATGGTTGAAAAAGAAAAATCTATTCATAGTATGGATGATATACTTCATTGGTTTACTGAGATGAAGTCTAATTCAGAGATGAATGTTGAGACTATAGCATTAAAAAATGTTAAAAACTGGATAATTGATTATGATGAAATAAGACATGAAGAGAGAAATTTTTTTAATATCATAGGGGTGTCTGTTCAGGCTGGAAATCGGGAAATAGGGAAATGGGACCAGCCGTTAGTAAAGCATAATTCTTACGCATTCATAGGGTTTTTGGCAAAGAGGATTAATGGAATCTTACATTTTTTAATACAGGCAAAAGCTGAACCAGGAAGCTTTACTCTTGTTGAGATGGCGCCTACTGTTGAATGCTCTAATGTTGAAGAAAGAATAAAAAAAGGGACTCAACCAAAATTTCTGGATATCTTCATGAATGCCCCCAAGGATAAGATAAGGTATATGCATTTTCATAGCGATGAAGGGGGAAGGTTTTATCAATCAGAAAATAAATGCGTTATTGTTGAAACTGATGAAAATATTGAAATTCCTGAAAATTACAAATGGATGACTTTGAATCAGATAACAAATCTAATAAAACATAACTATTTTAACATAAGTGGACGTAGTTTAATCTCATATTTAAGCTTAAAATGAATAAACAAAATGGCAATACAGCCCATCCAAGAGGATGGGATTCTGAAACCCTGAAAAAAGCTGATATAAATGTATGGAGCTATCTGGAAGAATACGAAAAAGAAAAAGAAGAAATTCATGATGCTATTGAAGAAGTTTTCAATTCAGGAGTCTTGATTTTAGGTCCGCATGTACAAGAGTTTGAAGAAAAATTTTCTGGGTATTGCGATTGTAGCTTTGGGGTGGGGGTTGGAAACTGCACTGACGCTATTTTTTTGTCCCTTAAATCTTTAGGCATCGGAAAAGGTGATGAGGTGATTACAGTGGCTAACACAGCTGTCCCAACTATTGCCGCAATAGTCGCCACAGGTGCTGAACCAAGATTCGTCGATATTAATCCAGACACTTATTTAATTGACACTTCAAAGATTGAAAAAGCAATTACAGAGAGAACAAAGTGCATTTTGCCAGTACATCTCTATGGACAATGTGCCGATATGGATAAGATTAATGAAATCGCCTTAAAACATGGACTTAAAGTATTGGAAGATTGTGCTCAGGCTCATGGTGCAACATATAAAGGAAAAAAGGCAGGCTCTATGTCTGATGCTGCTGCTTTTTCATTTTATCCTACAAAAGTATTGGGGGCTTATGGTGATGGAGGAATGATTGTTACCAATAAGGAGGCAATTTACGATAGAGCAAAGGCACTTAGAGTTTATGGTATGAAAGATAGGTATCACTCTTTGGAAAGTGGGTATAATTCAAGATTAGATGAAATACACGCCGCAATTTTACTAAAAAAGTTGGAAAAAATTGGTTATTATATATCAAACAGAAAGAGAATTGCAGAAATGTATAATGAGATGTTAAAGGGAACTTCATTGAAGCTTCCAGAAACCATTGACGAAAATTCCCATGTATACTATGTATATGTTGTAAGGCATCCTAAAAGGGATGAGATAATAGCCAAATTAAAAGAAAGGAGCATTTTGGTTAATGTAAGTTATGAATGGCCAGTCCACACCATGGAAGGATATAAATATTTGGGGTATAAAGAAGGTGATTTGCCATATACAGAGCTTATCTGTAAAGAAGTTTTCTCATTACCTATGTATCCTTATCTTACTAATGAAAAAGTCATGAAAGTTTGCAGTGTTTTAAAGGAGATCTTAAGAGAGATTGAATGATGTTACAATTATCTCACAAATAAAAAATGAGCAGCAATATTTTTTCTGGCAAGAAGGTTTTGATTACTGGGGGGTTTGGCTTTACTGGGAGTAACCTGGCAAGAAGACTGGTAAATTGCGGGGCAGAGGTTAGTCTGCTAAAAAGAGAATCAGATGACAAAAAAAATGTTGAGGATATAATCAATAAAGTAAAAATAATTGCGGGTGATGTAAGAGATTACGAGAAAATAGAGGAATCAATCAAGGAAAAAGATTACATTTTTCATCTTGCAAGTCAAAGTTCTGTTCCCGTATCTATGGAAAATCCTTTTCTAGACTTAGATACAAACTGCAAGGCCACCTTAAATCTTCTTGAAAGCTGCAGGAAAATAAATAAAAATGCCAAGATAATATTTGCAGGAACAATAAGAGAGGCGGGACAAATTGAAGGAACCTATGCCAATGAAGAACAAAGAGAATTCCCCACCTCTATTGTTGATTTGCATAAATTGGCTTCTGAGAAATACCTGCAAATTTATCATAAAGTTTATGGGCTTAATACAACTACCTTAAGATTTTCAAATATTTTTGGACCAGGGCAGTATGTAACCCACCCACATAAAAGCGTCATAAATCATATTATAAAAAAAGTATTGTCTGATAAAAAAATAGAAGTTTATGGGGATGGAGGGCCTTTAAGAGACTATAATTATGTTGAAAATGTTGTTGATGCATGTTTAAATGCTGCCCAATCTCCGAATACAGCAGGGGGGTATTATATTATTGGCTCAGGTGAGGGGAATACATTTAAGGATTTTCTTGAAAAATTAAAAAAACTGGTTATGGAAATGTATGGTTTTAGCATTGAAATTAAAAAGATAGAAACACCTGAAATCATATCCAAAACTTCTCAGGGGAGTGTCATTGCTGATTATAAAAAATTTAATAAAGCAACAGGATGGATGCCAAAAATAAATTTTGAGAATGGGATTAGAAAAACAGCAGATTTTTATTATAAAAATCTTGATATACAATCTTAAAACATTACTCACTTTTAGAGATATGAACAAAAAATACAAGAAAACAATTAAGATAAATTTTAGGTATTTCCCTGAAAATTTTGACCCAGAAAATAATTTCCTGACTAATTTATTAAGATCTGTTTATAATGTTATTATAGACAAAGATGCCAAGCATGTTTTTTTCTCTATTTATGGAGATGGCCCCAAAAATATAGGAGGAATTGGGAGCAAAATAAGGAGGGTTTCTCCCGACCTGTACGGATTTTTAAGAAGGTCTTATGCAAAGATTTTTCCTATAAAAATCCCAGAACCAGAAAAAGAGGATTCCAATAAGATAAGGATTTTTTTTAGTTTGGAGTATGTCAAACCTGATATGAATAAATACGACTGGGGGTTTTCATACATTTATGAAGACCAAATAAAAAATCCGAGGTATATGAGACTCCCAGAATATCTTTGGTATGGAGCAGGTACAGATTTAATAAAGGATAAAAATTATGCAAAAAGGATGCTAAAACAAAAAACAAAATTCTGTAATTTTATATATTTTAATGAGGTTAAATTTAGAAATGATTTTTTTAAAAAATTATCCAGATATAAAAAGGTCGATTCTCCTGGATACTGCATGAATAACATGCCTTATGTTGAAGGAAAAGACTGGAAAAATGAGACTTATGGGGAATGGCATAAGGCAAAAGTAAGATTTATGAAGCCATATAAATTTTCAGTAGTGTCGGAGTACAGAATCATTCCTGGGCTGACTGATGAGAAGATTTATCACGCTATGCTGGCTGGGTGCATTCCAATTTATCTCGGCAATCCCCTTGTCCATAAGGATTTTAACACCAAGAGTTTTATTAATGTTCATAATTTTAAGAATTTTGATGAAGCTATAAAAAAGGTTATTGAAATAGACAATGATAATAAACTTTATGAAGAAATGTTAAATCAGCCATGGCTTATTAACAATAAGCCCGGAAAGTATATGGACAAAAAAAGAATTTTAAAAAGATTTGAAAGGATATTCGGATAATCTTAAACCTAAAAATCTAGAAACCTTTTCAAAGATCCATAATAATCTTGTTTTTGATTTTCAGGCATCCCCCATGAAGGGATGAAGAGACCACTGCCTTCAATATGGTCTCCAATAGAAAATTTCTCTTCGTCAAGTGTAATCTTTTCTATTTTTGAAAAGGGAATCTGTCTCAAAATATTTCCGCACATAATTGGTCTGATTTCAATATAGTTTTTAGTGAGATAGTTTACAAATTCCTCTCTTGTAAAAGGAGCCTTTTTTCTAATAGTAAGGGGATATGAAAACCAGCTTGGCTTTGATTTTGGATCCGATTCAGGAAGTATAAAATAATCCTTTCCTCTATCGCGAAATATTTCATCTAATTCCTTAAACTGTTTCCATCTTGCCTCAATAAATCCATGTAATCTTTCCATCTGGGCAAGGCCAAATCCAGCCTGAATTCCACTCATCTGAAAATCACTCCCGATTGTTTGTGTAGCGTACCTATTTAAGAAGTCAGAGTGGCTATTCTGATTATTATGGGTGTTATAGTTATGGCCCCAAAAGATGATACTTCTGGCCAATTTGCTTAATTCTTCATCATTTGTTCCGATAGCCCCACCAACCCCTGCGGTTGAAATATGATGTGATCCATAAAAACTAAAGGTGACAAAATCCCCAAAACTTCCAGTATGTTTCCCGTCAAAATAACCACCAATTGTATCACAACTATCTTCAATTAGCCATCTCCCTCTTAAAGACTCTTTAACAGCATCCATGTTTGGGACATTTCCTAAAAGATGTGGAAGGACCATTCCAACTATTTCAGGATATTTTTTAATAGCTCTTTCAACCTGTTTTTCGTCAGCAACATAGGTCCCTTGTTTTGTTTCAATAAAGACAGGAACCCCCCCGTAATCAATGACAGATGAAATGCTCGTCGGAAAGGTTGTTACTGGATGTAAAACCAAATCCCCTATTTTAAATCTGCCCTGTTCTTTAAGCACTTTGATAGCGGTTATTATAGCAGTTGAGCCGCTGTTTGTGAGATGAAAATGCCTTATTCCAGTAAAATCAGAAAGTTTTTTTTCTAACATTTGGTGGGCATTTCCATAACCATGCCAGTCTTGCTCAAAAGGCATCATCATTTTTTTCAATTCATTCCTATCCCATTGGATTCTATTTATTAAATGCATATCCCCTTTTTTTTCCCACTTTTTCCAAGAAGTTAAATTTCCCATATCATTATTCCAAATACTTAATTTAAATAGATTATTGTAATAATTAATATCTACTTAGTCTCATAATCTAATATAGCAGGGATTAGAATAATTATAGCTCTCTTTTACGATCTTTTCAACTTCTTCTGGGGTTTGAGGAATGTATATTTTTAGATTTGGTAAACCAGTTAATATCTTTGTATCTTCGTCTCCTTCTATGTTGTGAGAAAAACCAAGGAATTTGTAATGAACAGAACCCCTCACGCCCATAACCTTAACATTGGCATTGTGGTAACAGACATCATTCCTTAACTGTTCATAATTACGCATTGTGACAAATGGAATCATCGAGTAGACGTATGGCTTCCAACCGGAGAGGGCGAGTCCAGCGGCAAGTCCCATAAAGGATTGTTCCGTTACTCCGACGTTTAAGAATTGATTTGGAAATTCTCTACCGAAGTCTTCGATATAAGTAAACCCGACATCTCCAACTATTAAAATAATTCTGCTATCTTTCCGAGCCAATTCCGATAGAGTTTCGATAAAAACCCGCCTATTATTCTTTTCTATGTCCATTGATAAATTTCCTCATTTTAATTCTTCTAAAGCCCTCTTATATTCATCATCAGAGAGATTTTTATAATGGTACAAAAGCTTGTTCTCCATGAAACTTACGCCCTTGCCTTTTATAGTATTGGCGATAATTATGCTGGGTTTATGAGAACCGTTAAATTGGTCGGTATTAGAATAACTCTTTGCAATATCTAAGGCACACTCTATTTCCTTAAAATTGTGTCCGTCTATGTCTTTTTGTTCATTATCCGGAGACCCAATTAAATTCCAGCCGAAACTTTCCCATTTTTTAACTAAGGGCTCGATATTCAAAATCTCATTCGTGTTTCCAGTTGCCTGAATCTTGTTATAGTCAACAATTACCGTTAAATTATCTAATTTATGATGGGCGGCTAAAAGTGCCGATTCCCAAGTCGTCCCACAATCCATTTCTCCATCTGACATCAGAACGAAAGTGTGCCAAAATTTGTTAGAGCGTTTTGCACCTAGTGCCATTCCAACTCCCATTGGCAATCCGTGTCCCATGGCACCACCAGCCACTTCAATCCCCCTTACATACGGTTCAACTAAACCGATATATTTACTCTTACCATCACAGTATCCATCATAAACTTCCTGCCAGTCCAAAATTCCTTTCTGGGCGAGAAAATAATATACAGAGGCAGCTATCCATCCCTTTGATATAATTATTCTATCTCTGTCTGGGCTCAGGTTTTTGTCTAAATTAGCCTTATCGTAAAGAACGGTTAGCAAGTCAATTGCA
>Ga0247727_10007666_pt1 | contig 20410 bp, 19 predicted proteins | sample WisWelCaveWW1625_FD_202498 | JGI IMG/M metagenome (GOLD analysis project Ga0247727, IMG submission 202498) | Biofilm microbial communities from Wishing Well Cave, Virginia, United States - WW16-25 | ecosystem: Environmental > Aquatic > Deep subsurface > Groundwater > Cave microbial mat | place... | reverse complement strand
GGTGCGGCACCCCGGGCAGTTCACGGTCCGGGTCATCGCGTCCCCCTGGTCGCTGAGTCTGAACGTGAAGAATAATGGATTGGCGCACTTAGGGCACGTGAAGTTGACGCCGCCGACGGCCATCGGGGTCGCCATGGCGCCGTGTCCGATAAGGCTGCGCTCCGCGAACCGTTAAGGTCCGCATCCGCATGCATGGTCCATGGAGCGGATCGAGGCCGACCTGCTCATCCCGGGCCGCGGGAAGCCCGTGCGGAACGGGTGTGTGGTCCTAGACGGCGCGGAGATCGCCTTCGCGGGCCCCGTCGAGGACGCGCCCAAAACCCCGAAAGCGAAGACGGTGGGCGTCCCCGCCGTGATGCCGGGCATGTGGGATGTCCATGGCCACTTCCTCGGTATCCGGACCGCGAACTTCGACGAGCTCCCGAAAACGTCCGCGGCCGTGATGGCCGCCCGGTCCGCGAAGGACGCGGAGAAGGCCCTCCAGGCCGGCTTCACCAGCATTCGAGAAGTCGGTGGCTGGGGCGTACATCTCGCGAAGGTCGTCGACGAGGGGACCATCATGGGTCCCCACATCTATGGAGCGGGCGCGGCGCTCAGTCAGACGGGTGGCCACGGCGACCTCCATTCGTATCCGCTCGAGGCAATGGCCGCCTTCGCCAAGGAAGAGGCCCTTTCGTACCTGTGCGACGGCGTTCCCGAGTGTCTCAAGGGGGTGCGCGTCCAGCTCCGCCTCGGGGCCAAGGTGATCAAAGTCCTTGCGTCGGGTGGCGTGATGAGCGAGGTGGACAATCCGATGCACCAGCAGTTCTCGGACGAGGAGCTCCGGGCAATCGTGGCCGAGGCGGGCCGGTCTGAGCGACTGGTCGCGGCGCACTGCCATGGCAAGGCCGGTGTTCTCGCGGCCCTCCGGGCCGGGTGCGGAACGATCGAGCACGGCACGTACGTCGACGACGAGGCCGCGGACATGATGATCGAGAAGGGAGCGATCCTCGTTCCGACGCGGTTCGTCCTCGAGCGACTCCTGAAGCACGCGAAGGAGGCCGGGGTCCCCGACTACGCCTATCAGAAGCTCCTCATGGTCGAAGGCGTCCACGCGAAGAACCTGAAGCGAGCGGTGAAGAAGGGGGTGCGGATCGCTCTCGGGACGGACATCTGGATGAGCGACTCGAACTCCGCGAACCCGTGGGGCGCGAACGCGTATGAGCTTCTCCATCTCGTCAACGCCGGAATGTCTCCGCTCCAGGCGATCGAGGCGGCGACCGCCACAGGACCGATGACCCTGGGGCCCCAGGCCCCGAAGTCCGGCCAGCTTAGGGTCGGTTACGACGCGGACGTTCTCGCCCTCACGAAGAATCCCCTGTCCAATATCGAGGTCTTGACTTCACCGGACACCATCACGACAATCTGGAAGTCCGGGGTGTCTGTCAAAGGTCTCGGCCGCGCCGACTGACTTGCTCTTCGCGCCCATCGAAGGGAACGGGCGTCATCTTTATCTCGGCCTTTCGCTTGGCCGACGCCGCCCATGCGGATCGAGCGTTTTGTAGTACCTCCGCTGGACAACAACGTGTACCTCGTCGTTGACGACGCAAGCCGGGAGGCGCTTGTCGTCGACACGGCCCTCGGTTCCGAACAGCTCCTCGCCGGAGCGAAGGATCTCGGCGCGGGGATCAAGTTCATCCTGAACACGCACGGCCACCACGATCACACCGCAGACAACGAACCCCTCCGCGCCGCGACGGGAGCAAAGATCGCGATTTTCGAGGTCGAGGCCCATCGCCTCCAGAAGAATGCTCGAGAGCCGCGCTGGTTCCTGCCGGCCCCTCCGCCTCCTTCCAAGGCGGACATCCTACTCCGAGAGGCCTCGGAGGTCAAGTTCGGCGGCGCCGCCCTGACGACCCTTCATACCCCCGGGCACACGGAGGGCAGCGCCGCGTTCTACTCCGCGTCCGCAGGGGTCCTCTTCTCCGGAGACACGCTGTTCGCGGGGTCGTGCGGACGTACGGACGTCGCCGGGGGGAGTCCTGCACGAATGCTCAGCAGCCTGCGCCGCCTCGCGGATCTACCGGCGGACACGCGGGTCCTCCCCGGTCACGGACCCGAGACGACCATCGGGAAGGAAACCTGGATCGCGGACCTCGCCTACCCCGTCGTGTGATCAACGTCGGGAACCGCCGTTGGCCATCCAGCTTCGGTGCGCAGGCCCGCCGGACTTGACGAACCGGACGGGCAGCGGTCGGCGGACGACGCCGAGGCCGAGGCGCCGGTATACGACTTTCATGCTATAGATGATCACGAGGAAGTATGCATACAGGATCGCGAGGGTCGCCGGCCACGAGTACGACCACACGATCGCGACGAGGGCGATCGACGTGAGCGCCCCGACGACGACCCGGACGACGAAGTTTTCGATTGTCGATTTCGCGAACAGCCCGTCGGCCGTACCGTAGTTCGTCTGGCGGACGGGGTCCCGGAACTCGTGCCGGGCTGCGGCCCACACGCCGTAGACCAGGAAGGGTGCGAAGGCGGAGAGGACGAGGTGGGCCACGCCCGAGGTGAAGAGCAGGTCGATGATCCACGCCGAGTAGAGGATGAGGGCCACCTGGAATAGCCTCTTCCGTCGGTGGAGAGGGAGGAAATTCGGCATGACGACGGTCTTGAGGGTTCGCTTCACGAGGACGGCTCCGAACGTGATTGACTTGGGGAGGCGGCGAGCGAAGAACCCCGCGATTCCGTCCGAGCGGGCCATGAGAAGCGGTGCGAGGCTGCTCATCACGATACACAGGATTCCCGCAAAGGGCGTGAGGTACGTGCCCGCGAACTCACGGGGGAACGCGTCGTTTGCGCGGATGGCCCGGGTTCCGACGCTCGCGTAGAGGATCGCCTCCTCATTCCGGGCCACGAGGCTCGTTCCGATCGCGGTAGACGCACGCCCGCTGAACCCGATGAAGTACGCGAGGCTCGAGGTGAGGAAGAGGTCGTTCAGGATGATCAAGGGCACCGCGATCACCAGGATCGGGAGAACCGCGGGCAGGGCGGCAGGGTCGATGAGCATCCCAAAGCTCAGGAAGAACATCGCTACGAATGCATCCCGCAGGCCTTCCATCTTGACCTTCATCCGGCCCGCGAGGCGCGTGTCCGCAAAGACCATCCCCATGAAGAACGCCCCGAGGATCGCCGGAACCCGGAACGCCTCGGCGACCGCGGCCGCGAGGAACACGAGGCCGAGGGCGAACAGAACAAACAGTTCCTCGCTCCGAATCCGTTCGAACATCCGAACGGAGTGAGGCACGACGACGGCAGCGAGAAAGGCGAAGATCCCGACGAAGATCCCGACGCCAAGGAAGAGCCCTCCGATTCCTCCCGGCGCCGCGCTTGCCGGCATAACCATTCCGTTCACGAGAGTGAGGAGGAACATGGCGAGGAACGACTCCAGGATCACCATGCCGAGGAGAAACTCAGTCTCCGCGTTCCCGAGCCTCTTGAGATCCATGAGGGACTTCGCGACGATCGCGGAGCTCGACATGCTGATGACCCCCGCCATGAAGATTGTGTCGATCAGGGGCCAGCCGAGCCACGCGCCGATCACGAACCCCGCGAACATGTTCACGGCAAGGTTCGTCACCGCGAGGATCGCGGCGGCCTCTTTCGTCTTCTTGAGCCTCGCGACGCTGAACTCGAGGCCCACGAAGAACAGGAGAAGGACGAGCCCAATCTGCGAGATGCTCTGGATGAACGCGCTCTCCCGGAGGATGCCCGCATACGTGAGGCCGAACACGTCGAGGTGAATGTGCGGTCCCACGAGCATCCCCGCGATGATGTACCCGATGACCACGGAGACTCGCGCCCGCGAAGCGATCGCCGCGCCGAGGAAACCTACCGTGGCGATCACACCGATCTCGAGCATGATCGAGGCGGGCTCAGCCATGGAGGGCCATCCAGGTCCCTTGTCCGCCGACCGAGAGCGTGACCGCTCGCCTTCGTCGCGAGAGAATCAGGGTTCCCATCCCGAGGCCGCGTATCACGGGTTGGGCTACAAAAAGCTAACTGCGGATTTGCCCGACGCCGGAATCACGACGGCATAAACCCGGCGTTCCGAGAATGACTTTATTACAGATGCCCGAATTCGACGCCTGATGGCGGGTGACTGGCACAACCTATCCTCGGAGGCGGCCCTCCAAAGGCTCGAGGCGACGCCCCTCGGCCTCAGCAAGGGGGAAGCCGCCGCGCGCCTCGCTCGCCACGGGCCGAACGAACTCGTCCAGACGACCCGCATCAGCCCTCTTCGCATCCTACTGAGCCAGTTCACGGACGTCCTCGTGATCGTCCTGATTGTCGCCGCGACGATCTCCGCGTTCCTCGGCCTCTCGAAGGGCGAGTCCGCGGAGTTCCTCGACGCGGCCCTTATCTTCGTCATCGTGGCCTTGAACGCGACCTTGGGCTTCGTCCAAGAGTATCGCGCGGAGCGCTCCCTCCAAGCCCTCAAGGCCTTGGCGGCGCCCAAGGCCCACGTGGTTCGGGACGGCGGGGCCGCGGTCGTGCCGGCAAGGGATCTCGTGCCCGGCGACATCGTGCTGCTTGCCGCGGGGGACCGCGTGCCCGCGGACGCGCGCCTTCTCGAGGTCGCGGGCCTTCGGACGAACGAGGCGTCCCTGACGGGCGAATCCCTTCCCGTGAGCAAGTCAACGGACTCCCTCCGTGCCGACACGTTCCTCGCCGATCGCCGGAACGTCGTTTACATGGGCACAACGATCGAGGGCGGCCGCGCCAAGGCTCTTGTCGTCGCGACGGGCATGACGACGGAGCTCGGGAAGATCGCGACGTTGGTCCAGCGAGAAACGAAGGAAGACACCCCGCTTCAGAGGCAGCTCGACCGTCTCGGGAAACAGATCGGGATCGCGGTCCTCGGGATCGCGACCTTTGTGTTCGCGGTGAACGTCTCGCGGGACATCTCCCAGGTCGACGTGTTCTTCCTCACCGCGGTGGGCCTCGCTGTCGCGGCGATCCCCGAAGGCCTCCCCGCCGTCGTGACGATCGGCCTCGCCCTGGGCCTCCAGCGCATGGTGAAGCGAAACGCCCTCATGCGGAAGCTTCCCGCGGTCGAGACCCTTGGCGCCGCGACGGTTATCTGCTCCGACAAGACGGGCACTCTGACAAAGGGTGAGATGAACGTGCGCGCAATCCTCGTGAGCGGTCGGAGCTACGAGGTCCGCGGCGACGGGTTCGACCCCACGGGGGAGATCCTCGGAGGCGGGGGGCGAGTCCGCCTCGAGGACCATCCAGACTTGCGGGAGCTCCTTGTCTGCGCGGTCCTTTGCAACGACGCGAGCCTGAGGCGGGAGGGGGACCGGTGGACGATCGACGGGGACGCGACGGAGGGCGCTCTCGTCGTCGTCGCGGCCAGGGCGGGGATGGATGCAGGGGCTTCTCGCGTCGGGCTTCCGCGGGTCGCAGAAATCCCGTTCACCTCGGAGCGCAAGAAGATGTCGACCGTCCATGTCAAGGCGCCTGTGTCCGAGGTGCAGGAGCTCCTGACCCTGCCCGAAGACCGGCGGACCACGCGGCTCGCGGGGTTCGGCGCGAAGCAGCTCTACGTGAAGGGCGCGCCCGAGCGGGTCCTCGCGGCCTGTACGACCCACCTCGTCGACGGGGAGGTAAGGCCCCTCGCGGACTTCGATCGGAAACAGTACCTGTTCCGGAACCAGGAGATGGCGACTCGTGCCCTGCGGGTCCTGGCTTTCGCTGGCCGGGAGTTCCCGGCCGAGCTGCCGCCCTTCGAGGAGTCGGCCTTGGAGCGCGGGTTGACCTTCCTCGGCCTCATCGGGATGATGGACGCGCCAAGGCAAGAGGCCATCCGGGCAGCCACGGAGTGTCGGAAGGCGGGCATCCGGGTCGTCATGATCACGGGCGACCACAAGCTCACCGCCATGGCCGTGGCCCGGGAAATCGGGATCCTAGGCGAAGGGGACCTCGCGCTCACGGGGGAGGAGATCGAGAAAATCTCAGACGAAGAGCTCGCCCGGGACGTCGAGCGAATCAAGGTATACGCCCGTGTGGCGCCGGAACACAAGGTCCGCATCGTGGACGCGTGGAAGAAGAAGGGCCACGTCGTCGCGATGACAGGTGACGGGGTCAACGACGCGCCTGCGCTCAAACGGTCCGACCTGGGCGTCGCGATGGGAATCACGGGGACCGATGTCGCAAAAGAGAGCGCGGATATGGTCCTCCTGGACGACAACTTCGCGTCGATCGTCTCCGCGGTCGAGGAGGGCCGGGGCATCTATGACAACATCCGCAAGTTCGTGCGATACATGCTTAGCACGAACTCCGGCGAGGTCCTCGCGATCTTCATCGCCTCCGTTCTCGCGCTGCCCTTGCCTCTCCTGCCCCTCCAGATCCTCTGGATCAACCTCATCACGGACGGTTTCCCCGCCCTGGCGCTGACCGTCGAACCGAAGGAGCAAGGACTCATGGAGCGCCGGCCGAGAGATCCCAAGGCGGGGATTCTGAGCGGAGGGATCGGATTCCACATCGTCTGGGTGGGGCTCCTCATGATGGTCGGCACCCTCGCGGTCTTCCTCTGGGCGCTCCAGAACCGTCCCGGGGACCCAGACCATACGGAGGCGCGAACCCTCGCCTTCTTAGTCCTCACGATGTTCCAGGTGTTCCACGTCCTCGCAATCCGGGTCGAGAGGAAATCCGTCTTCACGGAGGGCTTCTTCCGGAACCGCCATCTCATCGGAGCGGTTCTCTTGACGGTCGCCCTGCAGCTCCTCGTGATCTACGTGGAGCCTTTCCGGGGCGCCTTCCGGACGTTCCCGCTTCCCGCGGAAGAGCTCCTGATGGCGACCCTCATAGGGAGTTCCGTCTTCTTCGCGGTGGAGTTCGAGAAGTGGATCCGGAGGCGTCGCGAAGGTGCTCGAGGTTGACGGCGCCTACGGGGAGGGCGGCGGCCAGATCCTGCGGACCTCGGTGGCCCTCTCCGCCATCACGGGCCGGCCGTGCCGAATCGTGAACATTCGCGCGGGCCGGCCGAACCCGGGGCTAGCGGCCCAGCACGTCGCTGCCGTCCATGCGGTCGCGGCGCTTTCCAACGCCCATGTGGCCGGGGCCGAGGTCGGCTCGTCCGATCTCTCGTTCGAGCCGGGAACGATTGCACCCGGGCGTCACACATTCGACGTGGGGACGGCCGGGAGCGTCGCCCTCGTTCTTCAGGCGTGCCTCCCCGTCGCCTTCGCGGCCCGTGCGCCGGTCCACCTCAAGCTCATCGGCGGGACAGACGTCCGATGGTCGCCGCCTCTGGACTACGTGGCTCGCATCTTCCTCCCGCTCCTTCGGAGGCTCGGCGGGGACGCGGACGTGGTCCTCCTCCGACGCGGGTACTACCCGCGGGGAGGCGGCGCCATCGAGGTAGCCGCACGACCTGCGAAGAGGTGGTCGGCGTTCTCACCGGAGGAAGTGGGCCCCGTGGAACGAATTCGGGGGATCGCCCACGTGTCGAATCTGTCCGCGGACATTCCGAAGCGGATGAAGCACGCGGCGATGCGACGTCTCCAGGGCCGAGGGGACGTGGAGATCGAGGAGCGTGTGTACACGGCGGACGAAGCCACGGGCCGAGGAGGGGCCATCGTCCTGCGCGCGGAAACGGAGCGGACGATCTTGGGCGCGGACGCGCTCGCCGAGCGAGGGAAACCATCCGAGCGCGTTGGGGAGGAGGCCGCGGCGGCCCTCGCGGCGGAACTCGATGCTGGGGCGACTCTGGACGCACATGCGGCGGACCAGGTCCTCCTTTACATGGCCCAGGCGGACGAGGCATCCAGGTTCGTCGTGCGTGCTGCGTCGGGCCATCTGCGGACAATGGCATGGCTTCTCCCCCAGTTCCTCGAACGGCGAATCGAGGTGGAGCCTTGCGGCGCGCGGTGGCGGGTAACCGTCGGCGGGTCTGTTGAGTGACGTAGGACGCCTCCATTAGGACTGCGACCGCGCCCGCAGTCATTCTATTTGTCCGAGGAGCTATTGAACTGACCGAAATCGTCCTATGGTCGGGCGCAGTCTTCAGTCCGGTAAAGATCGTCCTCTTCGGATTCGTGGTCTTGATGGGTGCTCTACGGCAGTACCTTCCTCCGGTCGCCTACGCCAGCCGCTCGATGAAGATCAGGGCCGTAAACGTCAGGAGGGCAATCACCAACATTCGAACTGCCCTCAGCCACGGACGGCGTGTCATGGACCCCAGGTAGTAGCCTGCGGCAAGGATGATTCCGAGGCCAAGCGCACCTGAAATGAGGGCAGCCACCCCGAGGCTGCCAACTATCCCCGCCTGGTGTAGGAGGATGGGTGTGCCGGTGATGGCCGCCACGACCAGAGGCGCTGTGAAGTTGACCGCGGCAATCGCCAACCTGGAGGCGTGCATCCGGCGTCCGATCTCCGTGTCCGTGAGTCGGGACAACATCGCTCGCTCGAGTCGTTGCATGTGGATGTCACTCTCAATGCTCTCGGCCTCGTACACGCTCACTCCGGAAGAAATGCCGATTGCAAGACAGGCGGCAAACAGAGTTTCGATCGCAATTTCCGGGTTCGCTTCCGGAACGAGGGCCGTAGAAGCGAGGACGCCCATGGCAACGAAGGTCGAATCGAAGACGGTATTGATGAAGTATCGGCGGAAGAGCTCTTCCGGGCCAGCGGTCAGAGCGTTTCGTAGCATCTCTCGCAATGTCACTGCTTCCCTCGAGCCATCACTCGATCGGCTTATAACGGTCGCCGTGCGCCGGTGGTCCGTCCGCGGCTCAATTACTGTCTCCGGGCTGGAGTGAGCCAGCGCGGAAAGCCCGCAGGTGACCCGGACGACAAGTAACTCGAGGAAGGGGAGGCCAACTTCTCTCCGATCGTCATCGCGGCAGTTCTTCTGTTTCGGGCGCACGACGACTGCGAAGGCGAATCGACCTAACGACGGACCGTGCATCACGGAAAGGGCCGTCTCGCTGTGTTCCGTCTGACGTTGGCGCAGCTGGTTCCCCCTCGCGCCGCGCAATCTGAGTTTCAATCATCCTACTGACGCGAAAGAACTCCCATGAGTGGCCCATCGACCTAGCCGTACATGCTCGGCCGTACGGGACCCGTCGGCTTCTTCGCCGCTTCCGTCTGCTGATGGATCGATTTGAGTTGCATCTCGATGCGCTCCGCCTCCTCGTAAAGGGGCCGAGCGTCGAGCTCCGTGTGCAGGAGGAGCTTGTCGATCGTTTCGATCACGCGCGCGGCAGCCCGGGCGTCCGGGTAGTCGGGGTGCGCTTCGCTGAGGAGCGTGATCACGTCAAAGTCCCGCTTGCGGCCTTCGTTGAGCAACACGCCCGCGACCCCCGTGATGACGCCCTCCTCGAAGATCGTCACCTTGTTCCCCCGGAGGATGTCCATCGCCTTGTCCGTGGACCCGATTCCGTATACCTCGACCTGACGGTCCTCATCGTCCACGCCCTCCGCGTCGACGATGAGCCCTTCGGGGCAGACGAGGAGGTTGCATCGCGCGTCCTGGGCCCAGTCGAGGACCGTCGCGGCGATCGCTTTGATCAGGTTTGGCGGGGGCTGGAACTCGGAGATGAAGACGACGACCTGGTCGTGTCCCTCGACCTTCGAACCGGCGTAGATGCGGACGGGGTTCATGGGTTGTCCGTCCCGGACGAGAGCGACGGTCGGGAAGTACGTCGAGTCCATGATGCCGATCTGGGTCAGGTTGAGCGCGTTGATCAGGTAGTTCGCGACGATCGAACTCACGAGCCCGACGCTCGGGAATCCGTCGATGACCGTGGCCCCACGAAGGTCCATCCTTTTGAGCTCATAGATCTGGATTCCATCCATGGGCGGCCGCTCATGCTGGCATGGTTACTTAAAACTGCCTCATGATAGAACCAGCCGGGAGAACGTTTCACTTTGGAGGCAGAATTTCGAGCGTGTTCTTCCATTGGACGCCCCCGCGGCGCATCATGATTCCGACGGAGCAATACTTCTCCGTCGACAGATCGATGGCTCGCTGTACATCGCGCTCCTTGACATGCTCCCCGCGTATCGTGAAGTGCAGATGGACCCTCGTCAGGACCTTCGGTTCCGTGGTCGCGCGCTCCGCCTCCGCGGAGATTTCGAACGATGTGAACGAGATGTGCTGCTTGCTCAGAATCGACACGACGTCGGCTGCGGTGCAGCCCATGGCGGCGAGGAGGGCGGCCTGCATGGGCGACGGTCCCGCTCGCCGTTCGCCCTTCCGAGGGGCATGGAGGATGATCGCGGGCGACTCCTCGGCCTCGAGGCGGAACATTTCCCCGTCCACGTGGGTCAGGTGGGCCTTCATCGTTTGACCGCAAGGCCGAAGCCTCGGAGCGTCAAGAACGTTAGCCCCGCGCAAAGATTGTTAAGCGGTCTTCCCTTGGCACCCGCGTGCGACCTCGTGTCGTGATCAACGCGGCGATTAGCGTGGACGGGAAAATCGCCCTTGCGGACGGCCGCGGCGTCCGGATTAGCAACGAAGAAGACCTGAAGAGGGTCCATGGCCTGAGAGCCTCGGCCGACGCAATCCTCGTGGGCGTCGGGACGGTGCTTGTCGATGACCCGAAGCTCACGGTGAAGCCGGCCTATGCGGAGGGACACGAACCGCTCCGAGTGGTCCTGGACTCGGACGGAAAGACCCCTGAGAAGGCCCATGTCCTCGACGGATCCGCTCCGACGCTCATCGTGACCTCGCTGGATTGCGACCGCACGTTCGCTCGCGCGGACGTGTTCCGGTGCGGCACGGATGAGGTGGACCTTCAGGTCCTTCTAGATCATCTGGACCACAGGGGCATTCGGTCCCTCCTCGTGGAGGGGGGAAGTACAGTGATCTGGTCGTTCCTTCGGCATCGGCTCGCAGACGAACTCAAGGTGTTTGTCGGGAGCATGGTCCTTGGTGGAACCAGCTCGCCGACCCTTGCGGGCGGCGAAGGGGTACGTGTTCTCGAGGACGCGACTCGGCTGCGACTCGATCACGCGGAACGCCTCGGGAACGGGCTCCTCCTCGAGTACACGGTGGTCCGGTGATCCGGCCGGACCTTCCCCGCGTCGTCCATCGCTTCATGGATCGTTTCCGAGGCGCGGAGCCTGAGCGATGAAGCTCCTCTGCGATCACATGCTCGGGAGCTTGGCCCGATGGTTGCGCTTCATGGGTCACGACACCGCGTATCCAAACGTCATGGAGGATCGTGCCCTCATCGCGAAGGCCCGCGAGGAAGGTCGGATCCTCGTGACGCGGGACCGGGAGCTCGCGGGCCGATTCGATGGTGCCGTCCAGGTCCGAAGCGATGACCTTGAGGAACAGATTCGGGAGGTCGCGGCCGTTCTCCCGCTCCGTGTCCTCGATCCCCTGTCCCGTTGCTCCCTGTGCAATTCGACCCTTGAACCGGTTCCGCGCGATACGGTTCGAGATGCCGTCCCGGAAGGAGTCTTCGCACGGCACGATGCGTTCCATCGGTGTCCCTCCTGCGGAAAGGTGTACTGGCAAGGAAGCCACTGGGGCAAGATGATCGAGCGACTCAACAACCTCGATCTGCCGAGGGCCTAGCCGCCCTCAAGGCGCTGTGCGAACGGAACGTCCCCCACGTCCGCTCGGCCCTGCAGAGCGTTGACAACGACATCCTCCACTTCCTCTCTGGAGAAGCAGGAGATTCCGGCCTGCTCGAGCCGCAGCGTCTCATCGTCCGCAAACGGCTCCAAGAGGACTGCCGCGAGGACGGCCGAAGACCCTTCGATTCGAGCGGCGAACGCGGTCGCTTCAGACTGTGTCACAAATCCGATGACGAGTTCCCCTCCATTCTTCGTTGCCGTGACCACACGTCCCTCTGAGACGACCTCCCATCCGCGCTGTCGAAGGAGCTGCTCGACGGCCTGCTGGAGCATGTCCGGGTGAATTCCGGCCGGTCGAAAAACCTCACGGAACGCAAATCCTAATATTCGCCGCTGGGATGGGGTCGGGGTCCAACGAATGGAAGGCACCCTCGTCCTCGAGGACGGAACCGTCGTCGAGGGAGGGTTTTTCGGTTCTCGACGGGAGGCGTTCGGGGAGCTCGTGTTCAACACGAACATGACGGGCTACACGGAGGCCCTCACGGATCCGTCCTATCGCGGTCAGATCCTACTGATGACGTATCCCCTCATCGGGAACTACGGTGTGGACCCGGATGTGCAGGAGTCTGACCGGATCCAGGTCGCGGGTTTCGTTGTCCGGGAGGCATGCACCACGCCGAGCCATCCGCGAAGCGCAATGAATCTTTCCGAATTCCTCGACGTGCATCGGGTCCCCGGACTCGAAGGCGCAGATACCCGTATGCTCGCCACGAAGGTACGGAGCCATGGGACGATGAAGGCGGGGCTCCTCCCCTCGCGCGCCGAGGTGGAGGCAGCCGTGCGGCACGTGCGGGCGATGCCGCACCCGGACACGAGGAACCTCGTCGCGGAGGTGAGCTGTCGAGCGCCGATAGAGTATCCGGGCCCGGGAGAGCGAACGATCGTCGTCGTGGACTGCGGCGTGAAGGGGAACATCATACGGGAGGCCCAGCGGTTCGGACGGGTGATTCGCGTACCCTACGACGCGACCCCTGACGACGTGATGGTCCACAGGCCGGACGGGGTGATCCTCTCCAACGGTCCCGGGGATCCCGCCCATCCGGCCCTCCTCGCGACGACGGTGCGAACCGCGCGCGAACTTGTGGGGCGCGTTCCTCTGTTCGGAATCTGCCTGGGGCACCAGGTGCTCGCGCTCGCGTTCGGCGCCAGGACCTTCAAGCTCAAGTTCGGGCACCGGGGCGGCAATCAGCCGGTGAAGGACCTGCGGACGGGAAGGGTCCGCATCACCGCCCAGAACCACGGGTTCGCGGTCGATCCGGTCTCGTTGCCGTCCGAGTTCAGCGTGTCCCATCTCAACCTGAACGATGGGACCATCGAGGGCCTCATCCACCGGGAACTCCCCGTCTTCTCCGTCCAGTACCATCCGGAGGCGCATCCCGGCCCCTGGGACAACGAGTACCTCTTCCGCGAGTTCGTCGGGAGGCTCCGGAGGTGAGCGCGGGCAGGAGGAGGTGAGACCGGTTCCAAAACGGAAGGACATCGAAAAGGCGATGGTCATCGGCTCGGGCCCGATCGTGATCGGTCAAGCAGCCGAATTCGGGTGAGGTCCTCCCTCGCCCGACGGCAATTCGACTATTCGGGCTCGCAAGCCTGCCGATCCCTGCGCGAGGAGGGCGTGCGCGTCGTCCTCGCGAACAGCAATCCCGCGACGATCCAGACGGATACGGACACGGCGGATGTCGTCTACGTCGAGCCGCTCACGGTTGAGTTCCTGGAGAAGATCATCGCGAAGGAACGCCCGCAGGGCATCCTGAGCGGCATGGGCGGGCAGACGGCGTTGAACCTGTGCAGCGAGCTCGCGGAGCGCGGGATCCTGAGGAAGTACGGCGTGGAACTCCTCGGGACGAAACTCGAGGCGATCACGGCCGGGGAAGACCGGGAGGCGTTCGCCAATCTCATGCGATCGATCGGCGAACCGATTCCGCGGAGCCGTGCCGTCTCCAACCTCGATGCCGCCAAGGCCTTCATTGAGGACGTCGGAGGCTACCCCGCGATCGTGCGCGCGGCCTACACCTTGGGGGGGAGCGGGAGCGGAGTCGCGAGGTCCGCGGAAGAGCTGGAGCGGATCGTGGGCTTGGGTCTCGTCTACTCGAGGATCCAGCAGGTTCTCATCGAGGAGTCCGTCCTAGGGTGGAAGGAGTTCGAGTACGAGGTGATGCGTGACGGCGCGGACAACTGCATCACGATCTGCAGCATGGAGAACCTGGACCCGATGGGGCTCCACACAGGGGAATCGATCGTCGTTGCGCCCGCACAGACGCTTAGCGACACGGACCACCAGACCTTGCGCGCCGCCGCAATCCGGATCATCCGGGCCCTCAAGGTCGAGGGTGGGTGCAACATCCAGTTCGCGGTCCACCCAGCGACCGGCGCGTACCGCGTGATCGAAGTGAATCCGAGAGTCTCCCGGTCCTCCGCCCTGGCCTCGAAGGCGACGGGCTACCCGATTGCGCGCATCGCTGCCAAGATCGCCATCGGCCTCGCCCTGGACGAGATCCCTAATCCCGTCACGGGCCAGACCCTCGCGTCCTTCGAGCCCACCCTCGACTACGTCGTCATGAAGATCCCGCGATGGCCCTTCGACAAGTTCCCTACGGCGGACGCGCGAATCGGCACGTCGATGAAGAGCACGGGGGAGGTCATGGGGATCGGCCGTTCGGTCGAGGAGTCCTTGATGAAGGCCGTTCGGTCCCTTGAGATCGATCGAGTCGGGTTGGAGGCGGATGCCTGGACCGACGAGGCTCTACAGAGCGAGCTGCGGACGCCGACGGACAAGCGCCTGTTCGCGGTCGCAGAGGCTTTGCGCCGAGGCTACGACGTCGAGAAGATTGCCATCCTGTCAGGATGGAGCCCCTTCTTCATCGAAAAGGTCCGCAACCTGGTCGCAATGGAACGGAGACTCCTCGGGGGCGGTTCCGGTCGAAGCACGATTGCGGGCGCGAAGCGCGTCGGATTCTCCGACGCGTACATCGCGGCCCTCCGGGGCACCTCCGAGGCGAGCGTCCGGCGCATCCGGCCCCGCCCAACGTACAAGATGGTCGATACCTGCGGGGGCGAATTCGAGGCCCGCACTCCGTACTTCTACTCAACCTACGAGTTCTCGAACGAAGTCCCAAGGGTCCGCGCGCGCAAGGTCCTGATCGTGGGAGGCGGCCCCATCCGGATTGGCCAAGGGGTCGAGTTCGACAACTGCTGCGTCCACGGAATCGAGGCACTCCGCGAGGAGGGCGTCATGGCCATCATCGCGAACAACAACCCCGAGACCGTCTCGACGGACTTCGATGTCTCCGACCGGCTTTACTTCGAACCTCTTCTCCTAGAGGATATCCTCAACATCATCGAGGAGGAGCGACCGATGGGCGTTATCGTCCAATTCGGCGGTCAGACGTCGATTAATCTCGCGGTACCGCTCCAGGAGGCGCTAAAGAAGGCTCGGTCCGGCACCAGGATCCTTGGCACGGCCCCCGCGTCGATCGACCTTGCGGAGGATCGAAGGAAGTTCGCTCAGCTCATGCGCCGCATGGGGATTCCCCAGCCCGACGCGGCCTCGGGCTACAGCTTCGACGAGGTTCGCGCCGTGGCGACCCGGATCGGATATCCTGTCCTCGTGCGCCCGAGCTACGTCCTCGGTGGCCGGGGCATGGAGATCGTTCACGGTGAGGACGACCTGCGAACATTGATGGAGACCGCGACCCGCATTTCGAAGGATCACCCCGTCCTCGTGGACAAGTACATCGACCACGCGACCGAGGTCGACGTGGATGTCGCCGCGGATCGTCACGACGTTTTCATTGCAGGAATCCAGGAGCATATCGAGGAGGCGGGCATCCACTCGGGCGACGCCACCCTCGTCTTGCCCGCACAGACCCTTTCCGAAGGCGTTCTGGACCAAATCCGCTCGATCACGCGGCGCATCTGCCGGGCTCTCAAGGTGGTCGGCCTGTTGAACCTCCAGCTCGCGGTGAAGGGTGAGACCGTGTACATCCTCGAGGCGAATCCGCGAGCGAGCCGTACCGTCCCCTATGTGTCCAAAGCGATCGGAGTGCCCCTTGCGAAGGTCGCGACGAAACTGATGCTCGGCCATACGCTGCGAGAACTAGGACTGACCCGGGAGCGGCGCGTGTCGCACGTCGCCGTGAAGGCTTCGGTCTTTCCGTTCCAGCGACTCCCCGGCGTGGACGCGATCCTAGGGCCTGAGATGAAGAGCACGGGCGAGGTCATGGGAATCGATCGCACGCTGGGGCGGGCGTACTTCAAGGCGATGCTCGCCGCCGGGAATGCCCTTCCCCTGGAGGGCAGCGTGTACGTGACCGTGCGGGACGAGGACAAACCTGCCCTCCTGCCCGTCGCGCGACGGTTCGCCGTGCTCGGCCTCCGAATCTGCGCGACCCGGGGCACGGCTCAGTTCCTCCGCGAGCACGGCCTCGATGTGACGACGGTCTACCGGATCAGCGAGAACCAGTCCCCCGACGCCCTGGGCCTCATGCGGCGCGGCGACATACGGCTCGTGATCAATACGCCGACGAGCTCGACGGGCGCGAGGCGGGACGGCTACATGATGCGGCGTCTCGCGGTAGACCTGAACATCCCGTTCATCACGACGGTCCAGGCCGCCAAGGCCGCGGCGGATGCGATTTTCGAGGCTCGCGGAGGCGATCTCGGTGTGCGATCCCTCCAGTCGTACGCCCGGTCGGCACGACGCGGCGCAAGACTTTAGGACACCCCGTGAATGACTTGCCCATGGCCGCGTGGCGTCTCCTCGGCCCGTCCTTCGTCGCCGGGGGAGTCATCGTCCTAGCGATTGCCTTCCTCCGAGGCGAAGCGAGCCTCGCCCTGGTCGTCGTTTTCCCCGTGATCACCGCGACGGGGGCCCTCGCGGCCCTGGGGATGCGCGATCAGTTTCCTGGCATGGCCTCTACGCCTCGAGGCGCCCTCGGACCTCGGGACCTTGCCGGCCGCGTCTCCCTCCCGTGAAGCGTCGCCCGGCTCGCAGCCTTCGCGTCGATGGGGCGGCGTGCTGTTCCTCGGCCCCGTCCCCATCGTCTTCGGATCCAGTCCGCAGGTGACCCGCGTCATGCTCGTCCTCGCTCTCGTCTTGTTCCTCGCCCTCCTGGGATTCGCGTTCTTCCTTCTCCGGTGACCCCACGGCCTATTTATCGGAGACCCGCGATGGGCCCGAGGACCGCGATGAACATTCTCGTGACGGATGGTCTGGACGCAGACGCACTCTCCACCCTCCGAAGGGTCCACGAGGTCCACGCGGAGGAGGCCGACCCGGCCCGCCTCCTCGAACTCATCACAGGCGCCGATGCGCTGATCGTGCGCGGGCGCACGAAGGTCACCAAGGAGGTCCTCGCGCGGGCTGCGAAGCTCAAGGTGATCGGCCGCTCGGGCGTCGGAACGGACAACATCGACCTCGAGGCGGCAACATCCCGGAAGGTCCTCGTCGTCAATGCGCCCACGTCGAGTACAACGAGCGTCGCGGAGCTCGCCATCGGCCACATGATTTCCCTCTATCGCCACCTGCCCGTCTCGGACCGTGGAGTCCGGGAGGGCCGCTGGGAGAAGAGCGGTCTCGAGGGACGCGAGCTGGGGGGGAAGGTCCTCGGACTCCTGGGCTCCGGCCGCATCGGCGCCGAGGTCGCCCGACGTGCGTTCGCCTTCGGGATGTCCGCCCTCGCCTACGATCCCTACCTGAAGCCCGAGGATGCCGTGCGGATCGGGATCCGTCTCGTAGAAAAGGAGCGTCTCTTCCAGGAGGCGGACGTCCTGAGCATCCACGCCGCATTGACCCCGGAGACGCGAAGCCTCGTCGGCCGCAAGGAGCTCTCCCTCATGAAGCGGACCGCGGTCCTGATCAACTGCGCACGGGGCGAGATTGTCGACGAAGACGCGCTCGCGGAGGCTCTCAAGGCCGGCACGATCTCGGGCGCCGCCGTGGACGTGTTCGCGAAGGAACCGCCGAAGCACAGCCCGCTCCTGTCCGCGCCGAACGTCGTGTTCACACCCCACCTCGGCGCATCGACGCGCGAGGCCCAGGCCCGGGCGGGAGCGATCATCGCCGAACAGGTCCTCACGGCCCTCGCCGGCAGGAAGCCTGAGTTCCTCGTGAACCGCGAGGCCCTTCACTGACCGGCCATGGCGCGCGCGGCGTCCTCGAGCTTGAGCTTCTTCAGCCGCCCGTAGTCCCGTATCTCCGTGACGAGGGCGAGGTAGTCCGCATAGTCGCCGCCGTACCGACGGACCGCGCGGCCCAGGGACCGCTCGAACGTCTCCTTGGGCCGGAGGGAGAGGGCGTCCCGGAGGACGCGATCCCGGGAGGCTTGCAGGCTCACGTCCCGAACGACCCGACTCCCGAAACAAAAGCCTGTCGTTCTGGTTATTCCGTTCGATTCGGCCCGCACGCTCGGAGGAAGTTCCGGAAGATGTCGTATCCGTGTTGGGTGTCCTCGACCTCGGGATGGAACTGGAGTCCGAACAGGGGTCGATTGAGGCTCCGCATCGCCTGGACGCGACAGTTCGTGGAACTCGCGAGGGCGACGAAGCCCTTCGGCAGGGCGGACACCTCGTCGTTGTGGGACTCCCACACCTCGAGGGTCGTCGGTAGCCCCTCGAAGAGGATGTCCGGTTTGTGGACCGTGACGACGGACTTTCCGAACTCCGGGACCTTTGCGGGTGCCGCCTCCCCGCCGAAGTGTTTCGCCATGAACTGGTGGCCCGCGCAGATTCCCAGGATCGGCACTTCGAGCGCGTCAAGGTACTCCCCGTTGCGTCCCATTTTCTCGGGGTCCACGCCGACGCTCGGAGCACCCCCCGACAGGACGAGTCCATCGAGGTCCGGAAGTTCCGCGACCGGCGTGTCGTTCGGGACAATCTTGGTCTCCGCGCCGAGGTACGTCAGCACACGCCACTCGCGGTGGGTCCACTGCCCGCCGTTGTCGACGACGTAGACCTTCATCGGGGCGAACAAGGTCCTCCTCGTGAAAAGACTTTCGCGGCGGGGACCGGATTGTGCCCCGGGGATGGCGCCACATTCAAGTACGCTAGGACCGATGAACGGCCATGGCGTTTGGCGGGGCGCCGCCTCCGCCCGTGCCCGTCCCTGCGTACGGGATCCCGCCGAGTCGGACGGAGGCCGGCCTCCGGTACGTGTCCTACGCGATCCTCATGTTCCTCGCGACCACGGGGATCACGGTCGGGGTCGTCATCGCCCTGTTTCCCCTGATCGCCCAGGTCATGTCCCTCGCGGGCGGAGGCCCGCCGGCGGACCCGACGCTGTTCTTCGGCACGCTGGCGGGGCTCCTCGCGGCCGTCTGCGTGTTGCTCATCCTTTCCCTGATTGGCGCGATCATCGGCCTCATCGGCCTCGTGAATGTTCACAAAGGGAAGCACGAGTTCGGCGCGAATCATTCGAGGTTTGCGGAGCGGGGCCTGGTCGCGCTCGTCCTCGGAATCATCATTCCCACCGCGGGGCAGGCCGCGATCACTTCGACCGCCTTTTTGAGTCCGGGCCTGCCCGTAGGGGACCTGGTGCCGTTCCTCGATCCAGGCCTCATCGCCGCCCAGCTCGTCGTCGGCGTCCTTGAGGTGGTCCTCGTGGGCCTTTTCCTCCTCTGGACGATCGACTCTCTCGTGAGCCCGGTCGGTCGTCGCTACGCGACGGTCGCCCTCGGCCTTGGCCTCGTGGCGGCCTTCATCGCGGGGATTGGAGGAATCCTCACGCTGTCCACGATCACGTTCCCCATCGGACCCGAGGATATCTCGCCGCTCCTCCTCGTGCCGTTCCTCGTATCGACCGGGTTCTCGTTCGTCTCGCTCTCCCTGTGGTACCTCGCCTATCGGGACGTCCTCGAGCGGTTCTCCCGGCGGGAACTGGTGGCCGCCCCGTCATTGGTGTACTACCCGGCGTACCCGTACTATCCTCCTGCGTCTCCTCCGCCCTCCGGAGGTCCGGCCTCCCCATCGACGCCGCAGAAACCCCCCGGTTCCTGAACGCGTCCCGCGCTGCCCGCGGGCAGGCATTGACTCGGTCTCGACACGGAGTATATATGCAAGCGTGGAGTGGCCCCGCGGGGGAGAGAACAGGGCTCGTTACACGAGTCGGACGCTCCTAGGTCTTCGGTGGTTCCTTAGGGCGCTCGTGCTTTCGCTGGCGCTTCAAGCCATCCAGCTCTTCTCTCTGGTGTTTCCGCCCGTCTTGCATCCCCTCGGATTCCTTGCGTTCGCCGTCGTGATCGGTGGGATGTTCCTCTTCGGATTTCTCCAGGTCAACGCGGGCAGACACGAGCATCCGGGTCCTCACCTTGGACACCTTGCGCGGGCCCGTATCTTCGTGGCCGTGGCCGCCGTCGCAGCTGCGGGGGACCTAGCTCTCCGGATCGCCCTCGGCGCGGTCCAGGTGGACATCTGGTGGCTGAGGTGGCCGGCCCTCACGGCGCTGGCGGCCGGGATTGCGCTCTTTTCGGGGATCGGCCTTGCGTTCTCGTTGCGGTCCCTCGTCAAGCCGCGACGGGGCGGTGTTCTCGTAGCGGCCGTCGCAGCAGGGACCTTGGCCCCGATCCTGCCGGCCTTCGCGATCGCTCTCGCCGATCTGGATTTGGACTTCACGGTCCTATCCCTCATCGGCGGAACCGGCTTCGCCCTGGCGTTCGTCTCCCTGGGTCTTTTCCTCGCTGTCGCACTTGAAGCGTCCTGGCACCACGAGATCCGAATGACCCGAAACCTCGCTCCCGGAGAATCCGACCTCACCACGTCGTCCGATTCTCGCTGACGT
>Ga0247727_10007665_pt1 | contig 20412 bp, 19 predicted proteins | sample WisWelCaveWW1625_FD_202498 | JGI IMG/M metagenome (GOLD analysis project Ga0247727, IMG submission 202498) | Biofilm microbial communities from Wishing Well Cave, Virginia, United States - WW16-25 | ecosystem: Environmental > Aquatic > Deep subsurface > Groundwater > Cave microbial mat | place... | reverse complement strand
CATGAGATTCAGTGTAGTCGAGCCGCCGACTGATGTCAAGATGAGAAGATGTCGAGATGCCGCATCAGCAAGCGCATCTCGTACCGCGCGTTCGACCTGGGTTCTCGCCCACACAGTGTTGACTGTAAACCATTTGACCGATTCTCATAGCCTCCCGGCCGACCGGGGCCTAAACTGGGCTGGCCAAAGCACTTAAGGAGAGGTGTAGATGCACAAGCCGATCAAGTACCTGGAGAAGGGCCTGACGGTGGCGGCCAATGGCATGTGGCACGCCTACCGGTTCGTGGACGACCGGATCGCGGACAACCCTTCGTTCATCCCCCGCTGGTCGGAAAAGCCGCTGCTGAAGTCCTATGAGAAGACCAAGCCGCCGCTGGGGTGGCCGCGCGAGACCGACTCGCTTTGCCCGAAGTGCGTGCCGGAGATCCGCCAGCAAATCGTGGACGGCAAGGTCGACTACAAGATTCTGCTCCAGGAGAAGGTGGGCGAGATCAAGGCGAAGGTCATCGAGCGCGACGGCAAGATCCTGATGGTGAAGGACTGCCCTACACACGGGCACTTTGAAGACGTGATGTCGATCGACCCGCCGATGTTCAAGCACTTGGAAGAGACGTTTCCGGGCCGCGACATCCGGGCTCACAACGACGAGAAGCTGCACAATCACGGCTCGAGCACCATCAAGCATGGGCGCGGGTCGGTGCTGACGATCGACCTGACCAACCGCTGCAACATGATGTGCGACCCCTGCTTCATGGACGCCAACCAGGTGGGGTTCGTCCACGAGCTGACCTGGGACGACGTCAAGACCATGCTCGACAACGCCATCTCGATCAAGCCGAGGCGGCAGATGTCGGTGCAGTTCTCGGGCGGCGAGCCGACCTTGTCGCCGTACTTTCTGGACGCGGTTCGCTACGCGCGGAAGGTCGGCTACTCGAGCGTGCAGGCGGCTTCCAACGGGATCGAGTTTGCCAAGAGTCCGGAGTTCTGCCGGCAGACGGCCGAAGCCGGCCTGCGGTACGTGTACCTGCAGTTTGACGGCATCGGCAACGCCGCCAACGCGCACCGCAAAGTGGGCAACCTGTTCGACGTGAAGCTGCTGGCGATCGAGAATCTCCACCAGGCGGGTGTGGAGATCGTTCCGGTGACGACGATCGTCAACGGGATCAACAACGAGCAGGTCGGCCGCATCATCCAGTTCGCGCTGGACAACCCGAAGAAGATCTCCTTCTGCTCGTTCCAGCCGGTGTCGTTTACCGGGCGGGACGAGGCGGTGACCGACGAGCGGCGCGAGGCGCAGCGCTACACGCTGTCGCACCTGGCGCACGACGTCAAGGGGCAACTCGGCATCAGCGAGCCGCGGCGGGACTGGTTCCCGATCTCCTTCATGGGAACGTTCTCGGATTGGTCGGACCTGGTGCACGGCCCGCAGGCCGAGTGGGGCCAGTTGAGCTGCGGCTGCCATCCCAACTGCGGCGTGGGCATGGCCATCATGGTCGACAAGGAAACCAAGGAGTCCGTGCCGGTGACGGCGTTTCTGCACGCCGACCAGGTCGCCAAAGACCTGATGAAGGTGAACGACTCGGCGCGCCGCAAGTGGGCGTCGATTCTGGGAATGGCGCTCTCGTTAATCCGAAACTACGATCCGTTCCAGGCGCCGAAGCATTTCAAGCTCAGCGACTTGCTGCAGAAATTCGACAAGTCCTTCGGCGCGACCGGGCGCAGCTACGGCAAAGTCGGGGCCGACCGCACGCTCGCCGACATCGAGCACCGCCGGCGCGACCGCTGGAACTTCCTGTTCGTGGCCGGCATGTGGTTCCAGGACCTGTTCAACTACGATTTCCGGCGCACCGAGCAGTGCATCATCCCCTACGCCACCCAGGAGGGCGAGATTTCCTTCTGCGCCTACAACACCGGCGTCGGCTGGCGGAACATCATCGAGAAGATGCACATGTCGGCGACGCTCACCAAGTGGTACGACGAGCGCGGCCGGCATGAGATCTTCGCCGGCGGCAAGAGCGTGGGGCTGGCGAGCGCGGCGCACTCGCTGAATCTGCGGCAGGAAATCGTGACCACCGAGGAGCAGCACGACCTGGACCGTCTGGGTATCGCCAAGACGGCCAGGGAGGAGAAGATCCGGGCGCGCGACGCCCGCCTCAAGCAAGAGCAGGAAAACGCGCGCATGGCGCGGCTCTACCGGCAGCACATTCTCAAAGAGCCGGAGGGTCCCGAGCTGGTGCAGATCCAGCCCGGGGTGGCCGCCCAGCCGCAGGCGAATCGAGAACTGGTAGGGAGCTGCGGGGACTAACGGGGTCGGAAGTCACAACAGGCCCGCCGGGTCCAAGGGTCCCGGCGGGCCTTTTGTTTCGCGACATGCTGGTCGTATGATGGTGGACAAGGGAACGTCGATGCCAACACGCTACGTCCTATCGGAGTACCTGCAAAGGGCCGTCGAGCGGGCCGTCTACGAGAAACTGGACGACGGCACTTTCGGCGGTCGGATCCCGGCTTGCGCCGGGGTCGTGGCGTTCGGCGACACGCGACAGGAGTGCGAGCAAGAGTTGCGCTCCACGCTGGAGGACTGGCTCGTGTTGGGACTGAAGATGGGCCACAGGTTACCGGTAATCGACGATATCGACTTGAACAGGAACCCCGTCCGTGAGCCGGTGGACGCCTTGTAAGCGCTCCGATTTTGTCCGCCAGCTTCACCGACTCGGTTTCACCGGACCATTTCCTGGCGCGCGACACCAGTTCATGACCTTTGCGGAGCACCGGCTCGCCATACCTTCGAACCTCGAATACTCCGTCCCGCAGTTGCGGATGATGATCCGTGAGGTGCAGCGCATCCTGGACCGGAAGATCACGCTTGAAGAATGGCTGTCACTATAAGCCCGCCGCCGGCACTCGGCACAGGCCGCTACTTCTTCCCCTCCAACTGATACGCGGAGAACGGCGAGCGCGCGCTGCGGATCTCGACGTTGAGCAGGTAGGGGCGCCCGGAGGCGAAGGCGCGCCGCACGGCCGGGCGGACCTGGTCGAGCCGCTCGACGTGCTCGCCCTCGCCGCCCATCGCCTTCATTACCAAGTCATAGCGGGTGCGGAGCAGATCGCAGGCCACGGTTTTCAAGCCGCCGAACGCCCCGAGCTGGAACTGGCGCTCGATGCCCCAGCAGCCGTCGTTGCCCACGATGATCACCACCGGCAGCTTGTGGCGGACGGCGGTGTCAAACTCGGCCAGGTAAAATCCCACCGAGCCGTCCCCGGTGATGACGATGGAGTGCTGGTCGGGACGGAGGAGGCTCGCGGCGAGGCCGACCGGAAGGCAGGAGCCGATGGTGGCCAGCGGGCCCAGGCGCAGCCAGTGCAGCGGGCGGCGCGCCGGCAGAATGGCGCGGCCCCAGTGGACGAAATCGCCGCCGTCCCAGCAGAGGATGGCGTTGTGGGGAATCAGCGGCGCAATCTCGTGATAGAACACCGCCGGGTGCATCGGGGGAGCGGGGTCTTCGGCCGACTGGACCAACCGTTGCTGCCAGTCGCGGCGGAGTTTGCGCAAGCGCCCGAGCCAGGCGTCACGCGGAGGTAGGGTCGCGCCGGCCAGGGCTTCCAGCGTCGTCTTCAGGTCGGCGCAGATGGCGAGGTCCAACGCGCGGTTCAGGCCGAGCTCGGGCGGATGAATGTCGACCTGTACGACCTTGGCTTGCGCGGGGAGCAGGCGGCCGAGGCCCAGGCGGTAGTCGATGCGCTTGCCGAGGACCAGAAAAAAGTCGGCCTCCTGGAAGGCAGCGCCCGCGGCGCGGTTCAGCGCCGGATCGCCGTAGCCGAAGCAGAGTGGATGCTGGTCGGAGACGGCGCCGCGGGCCAGCGTGAGCGTGAACACGGGCAGCGTGGTGTTCTCGATGAAGCGCTCGAGCTCGGCGCAGGCGTCCGACCAACACACGCCGGCGCCGGCGATGACCACGGGACGCTGGGCGGCGGCCAGCAGCCCGAGCAAGCGGTCGACGTCGCCGCCGTCGGGAGCGGGCCGCGAGGCGACGGGCGGGTCGGGCAACGCCGGCGGCGCGGCCACTTCCGCCGCGAAAAGGTCGAACGGAACGCTGAGGTGCGCCGGCCCGGGGCGCCCGCCGATGGCCTCGCGGAAGGCGCGGTCGAGGTAGAAGGGAAACTGCGCCGCATCCGGCGGAATGGCCGCGAACTTGGTGATCGGCCGGACCAGGCCGAGCTGATCGAGATCCTGAAAGGCGTTGCGGTCGGCGAGCCGCGAGTGGCGCATTCCGCTGATGGCAACGACGGGACTGCCGTGCGCGTACGCCGTGGCAATACCCGTCAGCGAGTTCGTGTGGCCGGGGCCGCCGGTGACCAGGGCGACGCCGGGGCGGCGCGTGAGGCGCGACCAGCCGTCGGCCATGTGCACGGCGGAGGATTCGTGGCGGACGTCGACCAGCCGCAGGCCCTCGCGGTCGGCGACCCGCAGCAGCTCGTTGAGGTGATCCCCCACCAGGGTGAAGACGTGCGTGACGCCGAAGCGCTTGAGGGTGGCGACGAACAGCTCCGCGCCCGTCACCGGCTTCCGACTCCTGACTCCCGACTTCTGACTTCTGTTTTTCCCTTCCCTTCCTCGAGCCGCACTTCGCGGTTGGCGTCGCCGCCGGGGAACGTTTCCTCGAGGCCGCTCGGCCATTGCACGCGGATCGAGTCGTAGCGGGCGGCCTCGCCGAGGCCGAAGTGGAGGCGCATGTCATCGTGCGACATAAAGCTCGACCCGCTGCGGGCCTCGTCGATGCGCGGCTCGCCGCCGGCGGTGAGCGTGACGCGAGCGCCGATGCCGTTGCGGTTCGACTGGGTCCCGCGCGTCCGGACGCGCAGCCAGTTTTTCTTCTCCCCGCGGTTAACGAGCAGGCTCGGCGCGTCGTCGAGGTTGTTGATCACGATTTCGAGGGCGCCGTCGTTGTCGAGATCGCCGATGGCGGCGCCGCGGGCCGAGCGGCGATCCGCTACCCCCGGTCCGGCCCGGGCCGAAAGATCGAGGAACGCCCCGTTGCGCAGATTCCAGTAGAGGTTGCGCTCCTGGCGATAGGTCGCCGTGAGGCCGAGTTGGTCGATCCCCGGGTAGACGTGGCCGTTGACCAGGAAGACGTCCTTCCAGCCGTCGTGGTCGACGTCGATAAAGCCGGCGCCCCAGCCGAGAAACCGGTTGTGGACGCCCAGACCGGCGCGGTAGGTGACGTCGGTGAAGGAGCCGTCGCGGCCGTTGCGGTAGAGGGTCGGGGTGTCGTCGCTGAAGTTGGTCTTGACAATATCGAGCCAGCCGTCGCGATCGTAGTCGGCGACGGAAACCCCCATGCCGGCCTGCTCCTGACCGTCCTCGTTGAAGGCGGCGCCGGAAACGACTCCGACGTCGGTGAAGGTCCCGTCGCGGTTGTTGCGCAACAGGATGTTGGGCGTGGAATCGCAGGTGATGTAGACGTCGGGCCAGCCGTCGTTGTCGAAGTCGAGGACGATGGGGACGAAAGCATAATAGCCGGCGGGCTTGTCGAAGCCGGTCTTTTCCGAGACGTCGGCGAAGCGGCCTCCGCCCTCGTTGTGATAGAGGAGGTTGACGCCGCCGGGCAGGCCGCGCGGGCCGCAAATGACGGGCATCCCCTTGTAAACGCAGAACTGGTTCTCGCCGGGCTTCGGGATGCGGGCCGGGTCGAAGCGGATGTAGTTGGCGACGGCGAGGTCGAGCCGGCCGTCGCGGTCGTAGTCGAAGAAAGCGCAGCCGGTCGACCAGCGAGAGCCCGAGGTGGGCAGGCCGGACTCGGCCGTGGCGTCGGAGAATGTGCCGTCGCCGTTGTTGCGGTAGAGGACGTTGGGCCCCCAGTAGGTGACGACGAGGTCGTCGTCGCCGTCGTTGTCGTAGTCGCCGACACAGGCGCCCTGGCCCCAGCCGGCGCGCGTGACACCGGCTTTTGCGGTGACGTCCTCGAAGCGCAGGCCGTCGCCGCGGTTGCGAAACAGGCGGCTGGTGGGCCGCGGCTCGCCCTCCGCGAAAGTCCACTTCGAGCCATTGACCAGGAAAACGTCCTGGCGGCCGTCATTGTCGTAATCGAAGATAGCGGCGCCGCTCCCGACCGCCTCGAGGATGTAGAGCTGGTTGCGGGGGTCGCCCGAGACGTGGCGAAACTTCAGACCGGCGGCCGATGCGACGTCCTCGAACTGCACCTTGGGGAGCGGCAGCGTGGTCTTCGCCTTCGGCGACGCGCGGGGCGGGCGCTGCGTGTTGACCACGCCCTGGCCGACGGCCGCCGGCGCTGCGCCGAGCAGCGACAGAGCCGCCACCACCGCCGGGATGCCGCCCGCGATTCGCATGCGATACTCTAGGATACCTGCAAACCGCCGAGCGGAGCCCGTCCTTGGAGAGCGCCCCCAAAGTCCTGGTGATCGACGATGAGGAAGCAGCGCGCTACGGCGTGACGCGCGCGCTCGCCAGCCAGGGCTACCGTTTGGAGGAGGCCGCCGACGGCGTGGCGGCGCTGGCGAAGATCGGCGAGTTCCAGCCCGACGTGATCGTCTCGGACATCAACATGCCGGGGATGAACGGGCTCAGCCTGCTGCGGCACGTCAACCAGGGTCCCACGGCGCCCTTGGTCGTGCTGATGACGGCCTACGGCTCCGAGCACGTGGCGGCCGAGGCGCTGCGCGCCGGCGCCTACGACTACCTGTCGAAGCCTTTCGAGATCGACGAGCTGCGCGTGGTGGTGCGGAACGCGATCGAGAAGCAGAGCCTGCGGCGGGAGCTCCAGCAATCGCAGACGGCGCTGCTGCAAGCCGAGAAGATGGCGTCGCTCGGGCGGCTGGTGGCGGGCGTGGCGCACGAGATCAACACGCCGCTGGGCGCCTTGCAGAGCAACAACGACACCATCGAGCGGGTGGCCGGGAAGATCCGGGAATGGCTGGCCGGCCAGCCGCCGGAGGCGCAGGCGGCCGTGGCGCGCTACGTCGACGCGCTCGCCGGCATGAGCGCGCAGTCGCAGGCGGCCTGCGAGCGCATCGGCGGAATCGTGACCAACCTGCGGCAGTTCGCGCGCCTCGACGAGGCCGAGTTCCAGCGCGCGCAAGTCCGCGACGGCATCGAGAGCGCGCTGGGGCTGCTGCGGCAGGCGATCGGCGCGGACGTCGAGGTCATCAAGGAATTCGGCGAGCTGCCGGAGATCGAGTGCGCGCCGCGCCAGTTGAACCAGCTCTTCATGAATCTCCTGGAGAACGCCATCGAGGCGGCGCGGGCCGCCGGCCGGCCCGGCGTGATCCGCATCCGCACGCGCGCCGAGGCCGATGCGGTGAAAGTGGAGGTGGAGGACAACGGCTGCGGCATCCCGGCCGAAAACCTGAAAAAAATCTTCGACCCGGGTTTCACGACCAAGGGCGTGCGCGTCGGCACCGGGCTGGGCCTGCCCATCTGTTATCAGATCGCGCAGACGCACGGCGGGCGCCTCGAAGTGGAGAGCCGCGTGGAAGCGGGATCGAAGTTCACGTTGACGCTGCCAATTCGGCGGCGGGGTTGATGTTCCTAACGGCGACGCTGCGCCTGGTTGGCTTCACGCTGGGATCCTCCATCTATGTATTCCTGGGAGTGCTGCTGGCGCGCCGGCGCGGCGCGGGTTGGCCCGAGCGGCTGTGGCTGGCGGCGGTCTCGGTGCTCGGCTTGTGGCACGCCGCCAACGCCGTCGCGCAGCTCCGGGAGGTCGCCGCGGGCGTCGCCAGCCCGGGATGGCTTTACGCCGGCGCGGACTCGGCGCCGCTGGTTTTCGTCTCGCTCCTGCCGGGATTCTGGCTGATCTACCGGATCTACCGGTACAACTTCCTGGGCCTGCTGATCAGCCGGCGGCTGGTGTTCGCGCTGACGCTCGGCGTCCTGTTCGCGATCTACCTGGTGGCGGTTCGCCGCGCCGCCGGGTACCTGGAAGACGAGTTTCAGGCGCTGGGGCCGCTCGTCGAGGTCGCGCTGCTGCTGGCCGCGGCGCTCGTCTGGCTGCCCCTCTACGGGTGGATGACGCGGTTTTTCGCCCAGCGCACGCAGCTCTACGCCGACTTCAGCAAGCGGCTCATCGAGGACGCCGCGCGGATCCTGGAGCTCGGGCCGCGGGTGCAGTTTCTGGCCGAGGAGCTGGGGCGGAGTTTCGGCCTGTATCGGGTATTGCTGATTACCACCGGAGAGCGCCTCCACGGACAGTTCGGCCCGCCCGCCCAGGCGGTCGGCCCGCAGCTGGCCCGGCTCGAGTCCCTGGCCCGCGAGCGCCGCGCCGAGATGATCCACGCCGAGCGCAGTCCCGAGCCGGAGCCGCGGGCGCTGCTGGCCGGCCTGCGGTTCAACTACCTGTTTCCGCTCTCCTACGAGGACCGCCTGATCGGGCTGCTGCTGCTCGACACTTCGCCGCGCCGGTTTCTCGACGAGAACGAGACGATTCTGCTCGGCCTGAGCCGGCAGATCTCCCACTCCATCGAGACCTGCCGGGTGATCGAGGGCAAGATCGGTCTGGAGCGGGCGCTGGCGCGGCAGGAGCACCTGGCGAGCCTCGGAAAAGTCGCCGCCACCATCGCCCACGAGATCAAGAACCCGCTCAGCTCGATCAAGACCCTGGCGCAGTTGATGCGCGAGGACCCGGAAGTCGAGCGACGCTACGCGCGCGACCTGTCTTACGTGATCGGCGAGACCGACCGGCTGAACCGCTCAGTACTGCAACTACTGAGTTTCTCGCGCCCAGCCCCCGAGCAGGAAACGGAGGTCAACGTGGCGGAGATCCTGGAGACGACCGCCGAAGTGCTGGCGCGCCAGCACGCCGCCGCCGGCATCCGCGTGGAGCACCGCGTCGAGCCGGGTCTGAGATTGCGGCGAGCCAACCCGGAGATGGTCAAACAGATCGTGCTGAACCTGGCGCTGAACGCGATCCAGGCCTCGCCGCCCGAGGGCCGCGTGAGCCTGGAAGGCCAGACCGCCGAAGACGGCAAGATCCGCATCGCCGTCACCGACCAGGGGCCCGGCATTCCCGCCGAAATCCGCGAGAGGATTTTCGAGCCGTTCTTCACCACCAAGCAGAAGGGAACGGGGCTCGGCCTCGCCATCGTGCGGAAGAACGTGCGGCACTTGAACGGCGAGATTCACATCGAAAGTCCCGTCGCGGACGGCCGCGGGACCCGCGTGTCGGTCACCCTGGGAGCGTCATGAGAGCCGCGGCGATCCTGGCGGCCCTGGCCCTGGCTGCGGCCGCGGCCGCCCAGACCAGCGTTCTTCCGCCCGAGCAGTTGGCGCGCGTCCAGCGCGGCCTGCGCGACATCTACAGCCTGGAGCACGCCGGCGCCATCGCCAACTTTCAGGGGATGATCCGCGAAGCCCCCGAGGACCCGGCCGGCTATGCCTATCTGGGATATGCATACCTGGCCCAGGAGCTCGCCGGCAAGCAGGAGCTGAGCATCGACCGGTTCGCGGCCTCGGATTTTTTCGCCGAGGCCACGCGGTTCAAGCTCCACGTGGATCCGGCGGTCGAGGCGCGGCTGCGCCAAGTCTGCGAGCAAGCGGCCGCCAAGGCCCGGGCGCGGCTGGCGGCCAACCCGCAGGATCGCGCCGCCGTGTTTCTGCTGGGGCTGGCCTACCAGAACCTGGCCAGCTTCGAGGCCTCGCTCAAGCAGAGCTGGTGGTCGGCGGTCCGGCTGGGCAACCAGACCTTTCGCCATCACCGCGATCTGCTGCGGCGCGACCCGGAGTTCCACGACGCGCGCCTCTCTGTCGGCGTCTATCAGTACGTCGCCGGGAGCCTGGGCTGGAACGTCAAGTGGCTGGCGTTCCTGCTCGGCTACCGCGGCAGCAAGCAGCGCGGCAAGCAGGAGCTCGAGACGGCTGTGGAGAAGGCCGCGCTGGTGAGCGACGACGCGCGGCTGGTCCTCGTGCTCATACATATACGCGAGAAAAACCATCAGGCGGCGTTCGACCACATCAAGACGCTGCTCGAAAAATACCCGCAGAATTACCTGGTGCACCTCGACATGGGCGGGCTGGCCCTGCTGCGAAACCAGCCGGCCGAGGCCATCGAGATCTACCGCGCCGTCCTCCGCAAGCAGGAGGCCGGCGACGGCAAGTACCGCGAGCTCGAGCGGGCCGCGGTGTTCAACCGCCTCGGCGTGGCGTTCCGCGCCATGGGCGAGCCGGCCGAGGCCGCCGTCTGGTTCGAGAAAGCCCTGGCCGAGCCGAATGTAGCGGCGCGAACGTCCACGGTCGCGCGCCTCGAACTGGGCAAGACATTCGACCTGCTGGGACGCCGCGACGAGGCGCTCGCGCACTACCGGGCGGTGGCCGCAGCCGAGGACGTGGCCGGGTCGCGCCGCGAGGCCGAAGAGCTGCTGAAGCGGCCGTCCAGAAAAAGGTGACCATCGGCGCCTGCCTTCTCATCTCCGCATTGCGCGCTCGATTTCCTCAGCCTCTCGTGGCAGCGCGGCGCTGAGCAGCCTCGCGCCCGTCTCCGTCACCAGCACCATATCCTCGATCCGCACGCCGAGGTTCTCCTCCGGAATGTAAATGCCCGGCTCCAGCGTGATGACCATGCCGGGCTGCAGTAAGGTTCCTTGATTCGCCGGGTCGTGCACCTCGAGGCCGACGTGGTGGCCGAGACCGTGGATGAAATACTTGCCGAGCGGATTGCCCTCGCGGTCCTTGCCGTGGGTATTGATGTACTCGTAGGCGATCTGGTGGAGGCTGTTGGGGCCGGTGCGGGCGGTGGACATCCCGGGCTTCACGGCCGCCAGAGCGGCCTTCTGCGCGCCCAGAACGATCTCGTAGATCTCCCGCTGCCGCGGAGTGAACTTGCCGCCGACCGGGATGGTGCGGGTGACGTCGGTGGCGTAGTGGGAGTATTCGCCGCCCACGTCCATCAGCAATACCTGGCCAGCGTCCATGCGGCTCGAATTCGCGCCGTAATGGAGAACCGTGGAGTTGAAGCCGGCCCCGACGATAGGGGCATAGGCCGGCCGCGCGCAGCCCATGTCCATGAAAACGCTGATCATGGTCGAGGCCACCTGATACTCGGCGACGCCCGGCTTAGCGCGCTTCCAGGCGGCCAGGTGGGCGGCGATCGTGGCGTCGGTAGCCTTCTGAATCAAGCCGATCTCGCCCGGCGATTTGACGACCCGCATGTCGGTGATGACGGCGCGGGCGTCGCCCACCTCAGCCAGCGGAGCGATCTTCTCAAGTCCCGCCGCGCGGGACGGAGTCGACTCCTGGTCGCTGGCGCGCCGGCGCGGTAGGACCGTGTAGATACGGCCGAACCCGCTCACGGCCCTGCGCAGGTCCGCTTCGAAGAGGTTGGTATTGCGAACCGCGTCGAAGCCCGTCTTCTCGCGCAGGCTGCCGTCGGAGGGGCCGATTTTGATCCCCGTCCAGCGCTCCTGCTGGGCGTTACGCGGCGGCAGATACAGCGCCTCGCGCGGCATCTCGCTGACCTCGGCGAATACCGGCGACTCCTTGTCCTGCATCGGCGGCGCCAGCAGGAGAATGGCGCCCGGCTCGTTCCAGCCCGTGAGATAGTAGAAGTTGTTTTCCTGGCGGAAGGAGCTGCGCAGGCTCTCGCCTTCCCCGGCCGTGTAGCCGAACAGCACGATCACCCCGTCGGCGAGCTTTTCCCGCAGGCGGGCGCGCCGGCCGGCGAAGACCTCCCAAGGCTCGCGCTCCAGCGCCGGGGCGAGAGAGACGAACAGAATCAGGGCAAGCGTGCACCGGATCACTTTGCGCATGGCGGACTTCCTACTGTAGAATAACCGATTCCGTTCCCGGATAGCGGCGGATGAGACTCCTCGCCCGGTTGCTGGCGAAGCTGGCGATGTTGTTCAACCTCGGGGTGGCCGTGTTTCTGCTGGGGCTGGTGGTGCTGTCGGGCGGGCAGCACAACATCCAGCTCGCGGCGCTGCCCTGGGAGGGGGAAAAGCTCACCCGCTACCTGCTGGGCGCCGCCATCTATGCGTTGGCCGCGCTCCTGCTAGGACTCGGCAAGAGGCACTGGACGCGGCTGCCGATGCTGCTCTGGAACCTCGCCCTGCCGGCCGTGTTTTTGTTGGCGCTCGCCAGGTCCTCGTTCAGTTTCGAGAGCCAGGAGCAGATCCGCCTCGGCGCTTATTGGTTGGGCGCGTCGCTGGTGGCGCTGTGGGGAAGCTGGCTGCACTGGCGGGCCGCGCGCCAGGGACGCCGGGCGGCGCGCTGATTAAACCGCCGGTCCGGCGCGGCGGATCTCCTCGCTCACCTGGGAAAAGCTCTCGAAGTTCTTGGCGAAGCGCCCGGCCAGGTCGCGGGCGGCGCGGTCGTAGGCGGCCGCGTCGGACCACTGCCCGCGGGCGTCCAGCACCTCGGCCGGAACCTCTGGGCACGACCTAGGGACCCGCGCGCGGAAGACGGGGTGCTCGGCGCAGGGGACTTCGCGCAGGGCGCCCGAGAGCGCGGCCGTGAGCAAAGCCCGCGTGTGGGGCAGGCTCATGCGGCGGCCCACGCCGAACGGCCCGCCCACCCAGCCGGTGTTCACCAGCCAGCAGTCGACCCCGTGGCGGCGCAGCCGCTCGCCGAGCATCGCGGCGTAGAAACCGGCCGGACGCGGCAGGAACGGCGCGCCGAAACAGGCGCTGAACGTCGCCGCCGGCTCCCGGCCGAGGCCGCGCTCCGTTCCGGCAACCTTCGCGGTGTAGCCGCTGAGGAAGTGATACATAGCCTGCTCGGGCGTCAGCCGCGCGATCGGCGGCAGCACTCCGAAAGCGTCCGCCGTCAGAAACACGACGTGCGAGGGATGCCCGGCCACGCCCGGTATGATGGCGTTCTCGATGCAGTCGACCGGATAGGCGGCGCGGGTGTTCTCGGTGATGGCGTCGGAGTCGTAGTCGAGCTCGCGCGCCTCATCCATCGCCACGTTCTCGAGCACCGTGCCGAAGCGCATGGCGTTCCAGATCTGCGGCTCGTTGGCCTTCGACAACCGGATGCACTTGGCGTAGCAGCCGCCCTCGAAGTTGAAGACGCCGGACTCGCTCCAACCGTGCTCATCGTCGCCGACCAGCCGCCGGCGCGGGTCGGCCGAGAGCGTCGTCTTGCCGGTGCCCGAGAGGCCGAAGAACAGCGCCACGTCGCCGTCCGGCCCGACGTTGGCCGAGCAGTGCATCGGGAAGACATCGCGCTCCGGCATCAGGTAGTTGAGAATGCTGAAGACGCTCTTCTTCATCTCGCCCGCGTAGCTGGTGCCCGCGATCAAAACGGTGCGCCGCGCGAAGCTCAGGACAATCGCCGCTTCCGAGCGCGTGCCGTGCCGCGCCGGATCGGCCAGAAACCGCGGCGCAAAAATAAGCGTGAACTCCGGAATGTGCTCCGCGGCCCGGTCCGGATCGAGCCGCACGAACAACTGCCGCGCAAACAGGCTGTGCCACGCCTTCTCGGTGATCACGCGGATCGGCAACTGGTAGCGCGGGTCGGCTCCGGCCAGGCAATCCGCGACGAACAGGTCCTGGCCCTCGACCGAAGCCAGGAAGTCGTGATGCAGCGCCTCGAAATGTTGCGCCGAAAGCGGTTGGTTGACCGCACCCCAATCGATCGAGGCTTCCGTCGCCGGCTCGCGCACCAGAAACTTGTCGCCCGGGGAGCGGCCCGTGTATTTGCCGGTGCGGACGACCAGCGGCCCGGCGGCGGCCAGCGCGCCTTCCTCGCTCCGAATAGCGTGCTCCACCAGTTGCGCGGGTCCCAGGTTCCAGTGAACTTGGCCCGGATTGCAGATGCCGTGGGCGGCGAGTCCGGTCGTAGTCATATGCGGGTGCGGAACTTGGACTGCAAAATGGCCAGCTTCTGATCCAGGCTCATTGGCTTGGGCGGAGGCTGCGGCGGACGAGCCGGTCTGGTCTTCTCCCTGGGCTTCTCGACCGGTTTCTCGGCTCGAGCCGCCGGGGCGGCGGCCGCCTTGGGAGGCGGAGCGGCGGCCCGCCGGTCCTTTCCATTGGTCGCCGGAGCGGGACGGGCGCGGGGCGGACGCGCGGGCCGCGGCGGCGGCGCCGGCTTCATGGTCAGAGAAATCCGCCGGCCGCCGTCTTCGAACGCCAGGACCCGAACCTTCACCAGATCGCCCACCTTGACGGCCGCCCGCGGATCCTGCACAAACTTCACCGACATTTCCGAGACGTGCACCAGGCCGTCCTGCTCGAGACCAAGATCGACGAAAGCGCCGAAGTTGGTGACGTTGGTGACGGTGCCTTCGAGCTCCGTTCCGGTTTTCAGGTCCGAGGGGCAGCGCGGCGCGGCGCGGTCCGGCGGCGGCACGAACGCGCCGCGCGGGTCGCGGCCGCCGCGCCGCAGCGCCTCGCAAACTTCGCCGAGCTGCGCGGCGGTCGCTTTTTCGGAGGCCAGCTCCTCGATCTTCAGTTGATCGAGCGCCACCGGCCGCTCGAGCAGCTCCCCGCACGTTACGCCGAGCGAAGCGGCGATCTTTTCGGCCAGCGGGTAACTCTCCGGGTGCACGGCCGTCCGGTCGAGCGGGTTGTCGCCCGCCTCGACGCGGAGGAAACCGGCCGCCTGCTGCCAGAACCGGTCGCTCAGCCCGGGCAGCTGCTTGAGCTGCTCGCGCGAGCGGAACGGCCCGTTCCCCTGGCGGAACTCCACAATCCGGCGCGCCACGCGGTCGTTGAATCCGGCGACGTACTGCAACACCGCTGCCGAAGCCGTGTTGAGGTCGGCTCCGATTTGGTTGACGCAGCTTTCCACCGTGGCCCGCAGCCGCCGCAGGAGCTTCTCCGCATCTGCCTCGTGGTGATACTGTCCGACGCCGATGGCCCGCGGATCGATCTTCGCCATCTCCGCCATCGGATCCTGCAGGCGCCGCGCCAGCGAGACGGCCCGGCGCGCCGCCGGATCGAGTTGCGGGAACTCCTCCTTACCCGAGTGAGAGCTGCTGTAGAACGAAGCGCCGGCCTCGCTGACCAGCATGGCGAAAACCTTCTCCAGCGCCGGGTGGCGCGGCTTCTCCTCGCGCAGCAGGGCGCGAACGAAGGCCTCGGCCTCCCGCGATCCGTTGCCGTTGCCGATGGCCACCGCGGCGACGTTGTGGCGCGTCATCAGGTCCAGCACCAGCGCGCGGGCTTTCGCCGCGGTCTCGGCCGCGCCATCGCCGGCCACGGGGCCCGCCTCGAGGGGCGCACTTTCCAGCAATTGGCCGCTCCCGTCGACGACGGCCGCTTTACATACCGCGCCGGGCGCGATCCCCAGCACCGGGATTCCACCGGCCGGAGGCGCCATCAGCAACCCGCGGAGGTTTTCCTGAAAGACGCGGATGGCGTCTTCCTCGGCGCGCTCCTTGAGCGTCCCTTCGACCTCCCGGCGGATGGCGGGCTTCAGCAAGCGCTCGTAGGCGTCGCGGGCCGCCGCTTCCAGTGGCGGCGCGAACACCGCGCCGCGGTCGCGGATCACGCTCGCCAGAATTTGCTCGACGACCTTGGCGTCGTCGGCGCGGATCTCCCATTCCAGCTCGCCTTCCTTGACCCCGCGGCGTACCGCCAGCAGCCGGTGGGAAGGAATCTTCGCGACGCGCTCGTGGAAGTCGTAGTAGCCTTCGTATTTCGATTTCTTCTCCGCAGACGGCCGGCCAGCCCCGTCCCCGGCGGCGGCTTTCACGGCGCGCCGCGCCAAGATGACGCCCTCCTCCCACAACATTTTTCGCAGCGCCTGGCGGAACGTCACCGACTGGCTGATCCGTTCGGCCAGGATGTCCCGCGCCCCGGCCAGAGCCTGTTCGGCCGACTCGATTCCGGTCCCGGAATCCAGCAGGCCGGCGGCCATCGCTTCCGGAGTTTCGCCATTGGGCTGCTGTGCCCACAGCCACTCCGCCAGGCCGCCGAGGCCCTTTTGACGAGCCGCGGCGGCGCGCGCTTCCCCGGGCTCCTTGCAGGACAGGTGCAGGTCGGCGAGCTCGGTGGCGTCGAGCGTGGCTTCCAGGCGCGCCCGCAGCTCCGCCGTCAGCTTGCCCTGCTGCTGTATCGCCCGCAGCACCGCCTGGCGGCGCTCCTCGAATTGGCGGAAATACTCCAGCCGCTCGATCAACAGCCGCAGCCGGTCTTCGCCGAGGCCTCCCGTGACGGCGCGGCGGTATCGGGCCAGAAACGGAACGCTCGCGCCTTCCGCCAGCAGCGAGACGGTTTGGACCAGGCTGGCGAGAGGGACCTGGATCTCTTCGGCGATCTTGAGGTACTCGGAAGGCAGCAGGTCCGTCAGCGGCCGCATCGCCATAGACGCCCGAGTGGGTCGGGCGGTAGAAACCTTATACTGTATCATGGTGGTATGAATGCGGGCCGCCCGACGCGCTGGGGATGGGCGGTGGCGCTGGCTCTGGCCGCTCCGTTGGCCGGACGCGGCCAGGTGATCGAGTTTCTCTCCAACGGCCTGCGTTACCAGACCCTCACCAAGTCCGGTTTGACCGTGATGTACGCGGAGATGCCGCTGCAAGTGCGCGGCTACGCGATTCTGCAAGCGGCGGTGATCAACGGCACCGCCACGCCGCGCGTCGTCGAGCCGGTCCGCTTCACCTTCGAGTTTCCCGACGGACGGCAGGTGCGGGCGACCCACGCGCCATCCGTCGTCGGCGAGTTGCAGGAGCACGGCGGGCGCAACGACGTCATTAAGCTGGTCACCGCCTACGAGCGCGCCATCTACGGGGCCGAGCGCATCCGCTCCAACAACGGCTACGAGCAACGGCGGCAGTCCTACCTGGTGCTGGGAGGTCCCGCCGGACTGAAGGCCGCCGCGGCCGCTTCCGCCATCGCGCTGGTGCGGACGCGGCTGCGCCCCAAGGACTCCACCGACGGCGCCGTCTTCTTCCCGAATGACGGCAAATCGCTGGGACCGGGGATCCTGCGCGTCGAAGTCGGCGGCGATGTGTTCGAGTTCCGAAGCGAGCGGACGGGCGGCGAGCCATGATAACCTTCGATCAATACGTAGAGGCGGCGCGGGCGGCCCACGGCCACATCTGCGCCGGCCAGATCCTGGGCCTGCGGCTGGCGCTGCGCGGGCTGGCGCTGCTCGGGATCGAAGATCCCTCCGGCCGCGACCGCAAGCGCCTCCTCACCTACGTCGAGATCGACCGCTGCGCCACCGACGCCGTGGGCGTCGTCACCGGCTGCCGCCTGGGCAAGCGCGCCTTGAAGTTCCGCGACTTTGGCAAAGTGGCGGCGACGTTCGTCGATCTGGCCGGCCGGCGCGCGGTTCGCGTGGTGGCCCGGGACAGCTCGCGGCAGCTCGCCCGCGAGCGCTTCCCGGAAATCCAGAACAAGAACGAGCAGCAGATGAAGGCCTACCGCGAGATGGCCGACGAGGATCTGTTCTCGCACCAGTGGGTCGTGGTCGAAGTGCCGTCGGAGGACCTTCCCGGCTGGAAAGGCGACAAGGCGGTCTGCGCCGCCTGCGGCGAAACGGTGAGCTTCCGGCGCGAGGTCCTGCGGGACGGCCGGACCTTGTGCCGGGCGTGCGCCGGCGAGAGTTATTACCGATTGGTAGACGATTGCTCCTCTACGCCATCACCGACCGGTCCCAGCTCGCCGGGCCGCTGATCGAGCGCCTCGCGCTGCTGCTCGCCGCCGGCGTCGATTTTCTCCAGATTCGCGAAAAGGATTTGTCCGGCGCCGATCTCTACCGGCTGGTGCGGTCGGCCGCCGAGCTTCCCAACCCTCGCGGCACGCGCCTCCTGGTAAACGAGCGCGTCGATGTGGCGCTGGCGGCCGGCGCCCACGGGGTGCATCTGCCGGCGCATGCGCCGCCGCCGGCGCGGATTCGCGCCATCGTCCCGGCGGGCTTCACCATCGGCGTGTCCTGCCATTCGCCGGACGAAGTCGAGCGCGCCGCGATCGAAGGCGCCGATTTCGCGGTTTTCGGCCCGGTCTTCGAGACGGCTTCCAAGCGCCCGTCCGGCCCGCCGCAGGGACCGCAGGCGCTCGAGCGGGCCGCGGCCGGACGGAGAATCCCTGTCCTGGCGTTAGGTGGAATCACCCTCGAGAACTTCCACTTGTGCCGGACTTCGGGAATCGCGGGAATCTCGCTGTTTCAGAACGCGCCGTCGCCCGCCGAGGTCGTTCGGAAGCTGCGGGCTGGCCCTCAGGATCGCTGAGGCTCCAGGCGCGCCATCTCCTCGGGAAACAAGGCGAACCCGTCGGGGGGCGGGAACAGCTCCCGCAACAGCTCCAGGCGCTTTCGCAGGTACCGCGTCGGCAACTGGCGCGGGCCGGGCTCCACGTCTATGTCGCAGCAGAGACCGTGGAAGTAGAGCGTGGCGGTGTCCTCGAAGGCCTGGCGGATGTACTCGCGCTGGAGCTTGGTGTCGCGCAGCAGGTTGGTCTGGCGGCGGAGCAACTGCTGCTTGAGTCGCCAGCTTTTCTCTTCCACGTCGCCGTGCGCCTCGTTGGCCAGCTCTTCCCGCAGCAGGCGGCTGAAGCGCTGCCGCGGGGCTTCCTTCATGCGATAGGAGGTCAGCGAGGCCAGCCCGCTGTAAAACGTGTAGTGGTAGTCGGCGACCTCGACGTCCTTCACCGCCAGGAAGTAGTAGAGGCCCTCCCGCCGCTCGATGCTGGCGGCTTCGATCTGGCGGTTCTCCGACGGCTTCTCGAACGAGACCACGTCGCCGCCCTTGCTGTTGGCGCGCTCGATATACGGCACGACGACGAAATTCACGCGCGGCAGGATTTCCGTCAGCGCCGGCGGCAGCGCGCCGGCCGGCTCGCGCACGTATTGCTGGAGCTGCTGGTCGTCGAGCGGCAGCGCGGCAAAGTAGGAGTAGCTGTTGTTGAGGGGAACCATCTCCTGCCCGAACTGCTCGGCGAAGACCTCCACCGGCAGCCGCGAAGTGAGCGAAGCGGAGGTCGTCGACATGGCCCACCGCCATTCTAGCAGACCACGCCGCACCACCCACTCGGCCGGCGAAGCCTCCGAGACCAGCACGCCGCGCGGCTGTCGAGGTCTTGAGGCCGGCGGGCTGCGCCACCCAACGCAGCGAACCTCACGCGCCACGAAGTGCGCCCTGCCCCAGCCAATTCCTTGCCAGCTGACCGGATGCGCGTCCGGGTGACTGCGGGCGCTCTTGGAACCGCCGATGGACGGCGATGTGCGCCGATAACTGCTTCCTGCGGCTACGACGTGGCGCCGGATTCATGCTACGCTGTGCTAAGGGAAGCAGTTTTGTGGTTTCCCCGGAACGAGCTTCCGAACGAATGACCCTCACTCTCAAAGAGAAAGCTCCCCTCGTCGTGCCCGCGACCGTGCAGCGCCGAGCCGGCATCAAGGCCGGTGACCGGGTAAAGTTCCGGGCTTCCCACGGGATGATCACCATCCTTACCTCGCCAGAACCTGCCGCTGGCAGTGACGAATACACCCCCGAGCAGCGCCGCGCGATCAACGCGCAGCTAGCCGAAAGTCTGGAAGACGTTAGGAAAGGTCGGGTCTACGGCCCGTTCGCCACGACAGCCGAGCTGGAGGGATCACTCCGCCGGACGGCGCGAAAGTCTGCGGCCAAAGCGAAACGCTTTGCCCGTCGATGAATGTTCGCCATACCCTCACTGCCAGCAAGGCGTTCGCGGCGGCGCCGGCATCGGTGCGGAAGGCCTTCCTCCAACAAACCGCCCTGCTCCGACGAAACCTGCAGCACCCCTCGTTGCGCGCCAAGAAGTTCGATGCGTCCACCCGCCGCTCAGCGGTACGCCTCGGAGCGATGCTTGACACCGGTGATTCGGATCGACAGAGGCGCGAGCTGGTAAAAGAACACGCGGTAGTCGCCGGCGCGCAGGCGGAGCTCGTCCCGGGGAGGACGAAGCTTCTTCACGTCACCTGCGCCGGTCGTGAGATAGTTGTCGATCACGTCCAGGATGTGCTTCGCCGTAATCGCGGTCGATGGCGCGGAGCTGGTTCTGGGCCTCCGAGCCCAGGCGACGCTCTTCCTGGCTTCGGCCATCAGCGAGGCGTCAAGCCAAATTCGCGCCGGATCTCTTCGTGCGGGATTTCCTCGCCGCGCTCGATCGAAGCGCGGGCGCGGTCGAGCGCCGCGGCCATCTCGGGCGTGATCTCTTCCGTCTCCACGGCCGCGTTGGCGATGGATCGGGCGACGGGATCGACCATCACTTCCAGTAGATGTGTCACGGCCGCCAACTGCGAGGAATCTAGCCGATCGAGCAGCTCGTGGGCGTGTTGTTTATGGATGGCCATGGCGGCCCCCAGGCAAGTTCCTCCTCCGTATGCTCTCAGAGACCGGCATGGGAGGTCAATAGATCTTTCCTGTAGGGGTGCACGACATAAATGTGGCGGTTGGGGGCGTTCCTTTTTTTTGTTGCAATGTTCTTAGCGTTTATATACGCTAAGAAGTGGAGGTTGCCATGCCCCTATCCCCATCCGAACTGGAAACCCGC